>Ga0316187_10002193_pt1 | contig 17021 bp, 12 predicted proteins | sample CroRivburrow1_MG_FD_204927 | JGI IMG/M metagenome (GOLD analysis project Ga0316187, IMG submission 204927) | Coastal sediment microbial communities from Maine, United States - Cross River worm burrow 1 | ecosystem: Environmental > Aquatic > Marine > Coastal > Sediment | place: USA: Maine... | reverse complement strand
TTGTATTACACCTTTAGCTGGTCTCAAGCAGCCAATCGAAATACGGCCACTACCAGGAATGCCCGTTATCCGCGATCTTATCATCGATATGGAACCATTTTATAAACAATATCGTGCGGTCAAACCCTATCTTATCGTCAATGATCCAGAGCCTGAAATTGAATATAAACAATCGCCCGCGCAACGTGACAAGCTTGATGGCCTGTATGAATGTGTATTGTGTGCTTGCTGTTCTACAGCATGCCCATCTTTCTGGTGGAATCCGGATAAATTTCTGGGGCCGGCGGCATTGTTACAGTCCTTTCGATTTTTGGCAGACAGTCGTGATCAAGCGACAGACGATAGGCTGGATCAAATGGAAGATGCCTACAAACTCTACCGCTGTCATACCATTATGAATTGTGCACAGGTATGTCCCAAGGGATTGAATCCTACTGAGGCCATAGGCAAGACCCGACAAATGATGCTCAAACAGTTTTTGTAATTTATCGCAATGATGGCGGATACAAAAGAGCATGACCGTCTTCGTTGGCGTTGCCGGCGTGGGATGCGTGAACTCGATGAATTGTTGCAACCTTTTGCGAGTCGGTATCTGGCTGATCTTGGATCTGATGAGCTGGCGTCTTTCTGCCAACTATTGGAATGCCAGGATCACAAGTTACTGGCATATTTGATGTTAAATGAGATACCAGCAGACCAGGGATGGGTCAATGTCATCAAAAAAATCCGCGCCAGCGCTGCAGATTGATCTGCAGCGTTCGAGTTATTTATTCAGTTTTATCATCCTTAGTCACAGTGGTGCCATGCTGGCTCAATTCTGGGTGCCGATGGTACTGTGGATCAGATTGACCCTGATGATTGTAATTTCATTGAGTTTTTATCTCAGTTGGAAAAATCATTTTGAAAAATTTAATACCATCCGCTGGGATGCTGTTGGTCAATGGTGGCTCATTAACTGTAATGGACATGCGTCTGCGGCCAGTTTATTGCCCTTGACCTATGTGCACCCCTGCCTGATTGTTTTGCGCTTTAAGGTCGAGCGCACCGTACATAGTTTGATACTGTTACCTGATTCTGCCGATAGGTCGCAGTTAAGGTTGTTGCGTATACGGTTGAAGCTAAGATCAACGGCGAATTGATAGGTATCAATCAGGTGGGCCATAACCTCCGCCTCCCGGGGTTTCGATGATAAAGACATCGCCACTCTCCATTTCGATTTGGTCACAACCGGATAGGGTTTGTTTTTGTCCGGTAGTACGTTCGATTGTGTTAATGCCAGGCTGACCTGCTTCGCCGCCATTGAGGCCAAATGGTCGTGTTTTCCTTTGACCAGAGATAATGCTGGCAGTCATTGGTTTGAGGAAACGGATACGACGTTTTACACCATTACCACCGTGATAATGACCTTTCCCTCCCGAGTGTTCCCGTATCTGGAATGACTCAAGCAGTACAGGAAACCGTTGTTCCAGTATCTCTGGGTCAGTTAGCCGCGAGTTTGTCATATGTGAGTGAATGGCATCGCAACCGTTATAGTCTTTCCCGGCGCCGGTACCACCGCACAGGGTCTCATAATATTGGTGTTGATCATCGCCAAAGGTGAAGTTGTTACATGTGCCTTGTGCAGCGGCCTGGACTGCTAACGCACCAAATAATGTATCGACTATAATTTGTGATGTTTCTACATTTCCCGCTACCACAGCCGCTGGATAGCTGGGGTTGAGTATAGAGTTTTTGGGAATAATGATTTCCATAGGCCGCAAAAAACCAGCATTGAGCGGGATATCCTCATCAATCAAGCATCTAAATACATATAATACGGCCGCCTTGCAAACCGAATGAGGTGCATTTAAATTACCTGGATGGGTAGGACTGCTACCAGTAAAATCAATAATTGCTTTAGGTTGCTTATCGCTGGTTATCTGAATGCTGACTTGAACCAGACTGCCGTCGTCCATGATGTATCGGTATTGGCCGCCCTCAATTTTTTTCAATACTCGACTTACGGCGCGCGCCGCATAGTCTTGTATATATCCCATATAGTCGAGAACAACATGTCGACTGTAGTGGCCGCATATAGCGATTATCTCTTGTGCCCCGCATTCGCAGGCAGCAATCTGGGCCTTGAAGTCGGCAATATTCTGATCTATGTTCCGTGCTGGCCATGGTGATGCACTTAGCCACTGACGAATTTCCTGTTCTTTAAAAATACCAAACTCAACAATCAGTTCGTTATCGATCACGATGCCTTCTTCGTTGATATCTTTACTATATGCTGGCATTGACCCAGGTGTTATTCCGCCAATATCGGCATGATGGCCGCGGGCAGCTACATAGGCAGTGAGGTGATTTTCTATAAATACAGGGCGAATGACAGTGATATCAGGTAAGTGTGTACCACCGTTGTAGGGATTATTTGAAAGATAGATATCGCCCGCTTTGATTTTATCGCCATATTCACTGATAACGGCGCAGATGGTGTCGCTCATTGATCCAATATGAACAGGTATGTGGGGGGCGTTGGCCAGCAAATGGCCATTGTTGTCAAATAGTGCACAGGAAAAATCGAGACGTTCCTTGATATTTACTGATCGGGCTGTGCTTTGTAATACTGTCCCCATTTGTTCGGCGACAGCCATAAAACGATTGTTGAAAACCTCCAGTAATATTGGGTCGATCTCAGTTTCAGCCAAGGTATTTTTGTGTGTGATGGCTGTGGATGCGTTATTACTGTCCCGGTAGAGTAATAGCTCATTCCCTGGTAAAACAGTAGTCTTCCAGCCAGGTTCAACCACAATAGTACTATTGGCTTCAATGATGAGGGCAGGTCCAGGCAAGTGATTGTCTGTTTGTAGATTCTGACGAAGATAGATGGGTGTGTTATGACGTTTTCCTCCCATTGTCGTTGTGACAGTAGAGGTCTCTGGAACATCTGGGAAATTAATTTGTTTGTCAACGGTTTGATCGAGCGAAAGAATATGTAGATGAGCAACCATCTCTATTTGTAGTGCGGCGATGATTATTTGGGTATGTTCACTGATAAATCCAAACCGTCGTTGGTGTGCTTGTGAAAATGCATCACGTAGTTCATTCAAGGATGTATATTCTATCAATAATTGGGTATCTGAATCCTGGTAGTGTATGTGGCAACGACGTGTGTTGCTATATCGACAATGAGAGAAACCCTGGTTAATAAGCTGGTTTTGTGCGCTCTCTTCAAGATTAATGAATTGCGTTTCAATTTTGTTTATTAGCTCAGCGGTCAGTGCCTGTTCAATAGCCAGTTCGAGGATAATGTGTGGTTTAGCCAGGCCCATTCCTAGTGCAGAAAGCACCCCGGCCTGTGGATGTATTAAAACCTGATTGATACCCAAGGCTTCTGCGACAAGGCATGCATGTTGTCCGCCGGCACCGCCAAACGAGCACAATGTGTAATCACCAACATCGTACCCACGTTCGATAGATATCTTTTTAATGGCGGCAGCCATATTATCAACAGCAATCGCCAGGAAACCTTCGGCAATGTCTGACGATGAATGTTGCGTCTCGAGAGTTTCATTAATAGACCGTGTCAATGAATCGAATGCTTGTACGACCACATCATAATCAAGACCTTGATCAGCATTGGCTCCAAAAACTGACGGGAACCAGTCTGGCTGAAGTCTTCCAAGCATGACATTGCAATCGGTAACAGTGAGTGGACCATCATTGCGATAACACGCTGGTCCAGGGTTGGCACCGGCTGATTCCGGTCCTACCTGGAAACGCTCACCATCAAATTTCAATATAGAACCGCCACCTGCAGCAACAGTATGAATACGCATTGTAGGCGTACGGAGTCGGACACCGGCGATATTTGTCTCGAAATCACGTTCATAGTCGCCGGCATAGTGACTTACATCTGTCGAAGTACCCCCCATATCAAATCCAATGACTTTATTAAATCCTGCTTGTTCGGCGATATGGGCCATTCCGATAATGCCACCAGCAGGTCCTGACAATATGGCATCCTTACCATGAAAGTGATCGGCTGATGTTAATCCACCACTGGATTGCATAAACATCAGGGATGCCGATCCTATCTGTTTGTAAATACCATTTACATAGCGCTGCAGTATTGGGGATAAGTACGCATCGACTACCGTGGTATCTGCACGGCTGATGAGTTTAATCAAGGGGCTGGTCACATGGCTACAATAGACTTGTTTAAAACCTATGTTTCTAGCGCATTGAGCAATTAGCAATTCATGAGCAGGAAATTGATAACCATGTATACAGGCGATCGCGATAGACTCTATACCTTGAGATAACATTATGCGCAGACCATTTTCCAAGGCATCTATATCTGGGGCCGTTAGTACGTCACCTTGAGCTGTTACCCTTTCATCCACTTCATAGACTGCGTTATAAAGCATCGCCTGTCGCTTAATCTGTAGTGAAAAAATATCAGGTCGATTTTGGTAACCGATGATCAGGGCATCATGAAACCCACGGCTGATTATGAGCCCAGTTTTGGCGCCACGGCGTTCTAACAGGGCATTCGTTGCAATCGTAGTACCCATTCTAACTGATTCAAGTAAATGCGCGGGGATATGCGCGTGGGCGCACAAACCCATTAAATCACGTATACCTTGAAGTGCTGCATCGGGGTAATGTAGCGGGTTTTCTGATAATAATTTATGACTGATTAATTGGCCATCTGGATTTATTGCGATAATATCGGTAAATGTCCCGCCACGATCGATCCAAAAATTCCAGCCATTTTGTTTGTCTGGTTGTGTCATGCCATGTCCATTAGATGTTTGTTGTATTAAGTGCTGTACTAAACAGGGGTCATACTATCATTCACCTGGATAATCAGATAAATCCGCTAGAGATACTGTCTCCCAATACCTGAAAATAGTGGTTTGAACTATTTTATCAGGCATGGGTCATATTATATGTAGGTTATTTTCACTCCCAGGATCTGCCGCTGTATTACCACGCCATGGATGGCGTGGAGCGGTAAGGTTACACTCTTGATATATTCAGTTAATATATTGCCTAAATTCTCAAGGCGACTGTCATTGTGTCGATCTAGTAGATATCTTATATTGACGGGTCGAATTCCTATGAGTGTAAAAACATTCACATTTTGTGATGTCTGTAATCAAGACTGCCAGATAACAATTGAACGGCGTAACACAAGGCGAGATGATAGCGTGGGTCGCCGTGAAGCTGATACTAGTAGTTGGTACGAAGGTGTTCCTGATGACAGTGCAGAAAATGGCTGGATTATTACCTCAAAGGGAAAAAATGTCTGTCCACGTTGTTACTTACATCATAAAGAAGCTGTTTTTAGCATATAAGATAGGGCCTGATTAATGACAGATCAATCACGATTATTGCAAAATCAGCATTGTGTGGCATGCAACAAAGATGCCCCTATGGTAAAAGATGAAGAATTACCAGGGTTGCTCGCACAAATACCTGGTTGGTCAATTGTCACTAAAAACGCAATTTCCAGACTGGAAAGGGTTTACACTTTCAACAATTTTGTTGATGCGCTTGCGTTTACTAATAGAGTGGGTGCGTTGGCAGAAGCACAGGGACACCATCCCGATTTACTGACAGAGTGGGGCCGGGTAACTGTAACCTGGTGGTCACACAAGATAAAGGGTTTGCATAATAATGACTTTATCGTTGCCGCCAAAACTGATCAGTTATATTGAAATACCAGGGAGCCTCTGATTAATTGTCCAGTGGCAGAATTTATTTATAATTGATAATTGTCAATCAACCGCACATTCAATCGTGGATTCCAGGTTATCCTTTTCATCGATAGTTTCCAGTTTGACAGTAAACCCCCACAGGCGACTGATATGCTTAAGTACCTCATGCATGGATTTGTTTAGTGGTTTTCTATCATATCGATAATGTCTCAGTGTTAATGATCGATCACCGTGTCTGTTTACCTTGTAAATCTGTATGTTGGGTTCCCGGTAGCTGAGGTTGTACTGCTTTGATAGCGTGTTTCGTATGGCCTTGTAACCCATTTCATTATGTATGGCCGTAATTTCAAGTTTTAATCTTTTATCATCATCAAGTACTGAAAACAGTTTCATATCGCGAATAAGTTTAGGTGATAGATACTGTTGTATGAAACTCTCATCCTTAAAATGACGCATGGCGAAGTCCAGGGTTTCATTCCAGTTACTGCCGGCTATATCCGGGAACCAGTGTCTGTCTTCATCTGTTGGGTTTTCGCAAATGCGGCGTATGTCCGCCATCATAGAAAAACCAAGCGCATACGGGTTAATGCCAGAGTAGTATGGGCTATCAAAAGCAGGTTGGCTAATCACGCTCGTGTGAGATTGTAAAAATTCTAGAATAAAACCATCATTAACCAGGCCGCGATCGTACATTGTATTGAGTATTGTATAATGCCAGAAAGTAGCCCACCCCTCATTCATCACCTGGGTCTGCCTTTGCGGGTAAAAGTACTGGGCGATTTTACGCACAATACGGACTATTTCCCGTTGCCATGGTTCTAGTAATGGTGCATTTTTCTCGATGAAATAGAGGATATTTTCCTGTGGTTCTGAAGGAAAAAGCTGTTCTTTTTCGTTGTGCTTGGCATCCTTTGTGGGCAAAGTACGCCACAGTGTATTGATTTGGGATTGCAAATATTCTTCCCGTTCTATTTGACGACCCCGTTCCTCCTGGGCGGATAGTTTTGATGGTCGGTTGTATCTGTCTACACCGTAATTCATTAGCGCGTGGCAGGAGTCTAGTATTAACTCTACAGCTTCCTCACCATATCGGGTTTCACATTCATGGATAAAATTCCTGGCAAAGACAAGATAGTCAATGATGGCATCAGCATTAGTCCAGGTTTTGAATAAATAGTTGTTTTTAAAAAATGAATTGTGGCCATAAGCGGCATGAGCAATAACTAATGCCTGCATGGTCATTGTATTCTCTTCCATAAGATATGAAATACAGGGGTTAGAATTGATGACTATTTCATAGGCCAGGCCCATACGACCACGCCGGTAGCGCTGTTCGGTGCTCATGAATTGCTTGCCAAATGACCAGTGATGATAGCCAAGTGGCATACCGACAGATGAATAGGCATCCATCATTTGTTCAGCAGTAATAACCTCGATCTGATTCGGGTAAGTGTCAAGACCATATTCGCCGGCAATGATGCCAATTTCATCATCGTATGACTGGATTAAATCGAAGGTCCATTCTGAGCCTGTGGATATATAGCGCTTTCTGGTCATGTCGGCTGTTTCTTGAACAATTTCCTGAAGACGGGGTAAATCTCACCTACATTTTTAATATCCTGCATGGCGAAGTTTTTATAGTCTGACTTGATTGTTTCATATTCGTCCCATAAACGTTGATGTCTATCTGATAATATTTCCACATAGGCAAAGTATTGCAATAAAGGCATGAGTTTGTCGTGGAGTAATTCCTTGCATATTGGAGAGTCATCATGCCAGTTATCTCCATCGGAAGCCTGTGCTGCGTAAATATTCCATTCATTAGCTGGGTAGCGTTGATTGATTATCTCATGCATTAATTCCAATGCGCTGGAAACGACGGTGCCGCCAGTTTCACGTGAGTGAAAAAACTCTTCCTCCTCAACTTCCTTTGCGACTGTGTGATGACGGATAAAAACGACGTCGATATTTTCATAGCTACGAGTAAGAAATAAATATAGTAGAATAAAGAATCGTTTGGCTATATCTTTTCTTGCTTGATCCATGGAGCCAGAGACATCCATAAGACAAAACATTGCTGCACGAGTCGACGGGATTGGTTGCTTTATATGATTATTATAGCGAAGGTCGAATGTGTCTATGAATGGAATTGCTGCGATACGTCTTTTGACCTCTGCAATATCGTGATGTAGCTCCTCGAGAGCAGTTGAGCTATTTTCTGGTGCCGGTGAATTTTGCAGGGAGTTTAATTCTGCCTCTAGTTCCTTTAGTCTTTTTTTCAACGGGCCACTCATGGCGAGACGTCTGCCGAGGGCTCCTTTTAGAGAACGGACAACATTGATATTTGTAGGAATACCATCGCTTGTAAATCCAGCACGTAAGGTTTTGTATTCTATAATTGTTGCTAATTGTGTCTTTACCAGGTCTGGCAATGCGAGGTCTTCAAAGAAAAATTCGAGAAATTCTTCTCTGGACATGTTAAACGAGAACTCATCTTGTCCCTCGCCCGTATTGCTGGCATTGCCATCCTGGCCAGTCCCACCAGAATTTGATGGTCTTTTGATCTTGTCGCCGGTTATAAAATCACTGTTACCTGGATGGACTGTTTCATGGCTACCACCCTGGTCGTGACTGAAAATCGGTTCAGATATATCCTTTGCTGGTATATTGATTTTTTCGCCACTATCGAAGTCAGTTATGCTCCGCTCCGCAATGGATTCGTCAACGGCCTTTTTTATCTGTTGTTTATAGCGACGAATAAAACGCTGTCGGTTAACAGCACTTTTATTTTTACCATTCAAACGCCTGTCGATTAATTGACCCACAATAGTATGGCTTTTATGTTGACTTTCTGACTCTGAGGTACCATTCTGACAACAATCGCACCTGTTTTTCTGTATAACCCTTTTCGGTCATGCGGCCAACAAAATTATCATGTTTCTTCTTGTCTTCTGTAGATGCCTTGGCGTTAAATGAAATGACGGGTAAAAGGTCTTCAGTATTCGAGAACATCTTCTTTTCTATGACTTCACGCAATTTTTCGTAACTGGTCCATGTGGGATTGTTGCCATCATTTTGGGCTCTGGCACGAAGCACAAAATTGACGATTTCATTTCTAAAATCTTTAGGGTTGCTGATTCCTGCAGGTTTTTCTATTTTTTCCATCTCTTCATTGAGAGCCCCCCGATCAAAATTTTCGCCCGTGTCAGGGTCTCTGAATTCTTCATCCTGTATCCAGTAATCGGCATAGGTAACATAACGATCAAAGATATTTTGACCATATTCTGAGTAAGACTCGAGATATGCCGTCTGGATTTCCTTGCCGATAAACTCAGCATATCGTGGCGCCAAATAGCCTTTAATAAAGGATATATATTTTTCTTCGGTTTCTGGTGTGAATTGCTCTTGTTCGATTTGCTGTTCCAGGACATAGAGTAAATGCACAGGATTGGCTGCTAGCTCAGTTGTATCATAATTGAAAACCTTTGATAGAATTTTATATGCAAAGCGTGTAGATAGACCATTCATCCCCTCATCGACACCCGCATAATCACGGTATTCCTGGTATGATTTTGCTTTCGGGTCAATATCCTTTAAGTTTTCGCCATCATAAACCCGCATTTTAGAAAATATATTAGAATTCTCAGGTTCCTTCAGTCGTGACAAGACTGCAAATTGCGCAAGTAGTTCGAGTGTATCAGGCGCGCAAGGCGCTTGTTTTAAGGAGCTATTGGCCAATAATTTTTTGTATATATTGACTTCTTCGGATGAGCGTAAACAATAAGGTACCTTGACAATGTAGACACGATCCAGAAATGCTTCATTGTTGCGATTGTTCTTGAAAGTTTGCCACTCTGATTCATTTGAGTGGGCCAGGATGATTCCATCAAAAGGTAGCGCAGATAATCCTTCTGTTCCCATATAATTACCTTCTTGCGTAGCAGTTAGTAATGGATGGAGAACTTTAATGGGTGCCTTGAACATTTCAACAAACTCGAGTAGCCCCTGGTTGGCTAGACATAATCCACCGGAATAGGAGTAGGCGTCTGGGTCATCCTGTGAGAATTGTTCTAGCTTTCTAATATCAACCTTTCCGACCAGTGATGAGATATCTTGATTGTTTTCATCCCCTGGCTCAGTTTTGGCAATTCCCGTTTGTGTCAGTATGGCAGGCTTTAATCGAACGACTTTGAATTGGCTAATGTCGCCATTAAACTCATGCAAGCGTTTGACTGCCCATGGTGACATAATGCCACTGAGATAACGCCGAGGTATGCCATAATCTTCTTCGAGAATCGCTCCATCTTCATCTCGTGAAAATAACCCAAGCGGTGATTCATTAATGGGGGAGCCCTTGATTGCATAAAATGGGTATTTTTCCATCAATGATTTGAGTTTCTCAGCGAGAGAAGATTTACCCCCACCTACAGGCCCTAACAGATAGAGTATTTGCTTTTTTTCTTCCAGTCCCTGTGCGGCATGACGAAAATAGGCGACAATTTGCTCAATGGTGTCTTCCATACCATAAAATTCGCGAAATGCCGGGTATATCTTGATGACCTTGTTCATGAACAGGCGACTTAGGCGTAGATCATTTCGGGTGTCGACAAGCTCTGGTTCGCCGATGGCCTTTAGCATGCGCTCGGCCGCACTCGCGTATGTTTCAGGGTTATCTTTACACAGTTGCAGGTATTCCTGGATGGTGTATTCTTCTTCCTGTGCCTGCTCGAAACGGGTTTGAAAATGATTGAATATGGTCATCGGAAAGCCCTCATTGACGCTAGGTAGATTACAAATGTAGTATCAATCTACGGAATCTGGAAACTGCATAAATCGTCTGCAATGCTTGTGCCATAAAACTTTTCGTTCGATCGCGGACTTCTATTATTTTCAATAAAAACATATATTTAACGATATTAATATCATGTTGGATATTATTCATATGGGTGACAGGATGTCTGACCATATGGATAATGTGTGCGTATGATGCAATGTGTCAAAAAAGTATATCCATGTCTGTGACTACTATCGCAGTATAAATACCCTGGTCAGACTGTAGAAATCTGTTAATGAACCGATCATATAACTTGAGACATCCATGGCACAAAAGGGTTCCAGTTGCTGCGGTTGTCTGATGGGTATAGCGCAACGGACTATTCCTCAATATTTTGAAGTTTGCATAGGTTTCAAATTGTAATGGATAAACAAGCACAATCGGTAATAGGGCTGTCTAAACGGGCGTATTCGTTATTAAGTAAAAAACAATACCACGAGGCTGAGGAAATCTTCCTTAATGCTTATAATCTTGATAGCCATAATTCATTTATTCTTGTAGGTCTTGGTCATGTCTATCGTGAGCTCAATGAATTTCAAAAGGCTATACATTATTATCAGCTGATTCTAGATATTGAGCCTGAGAATGCCTTTGCCTTGAAAGGTATAGGTCATGCCTATAGAGGGATAGGTGAGTACCAGAGCACGACTGACTATTGGCAACGGTATCTAAAAAATAATCCACGCGATTACCATATGATGGTGCGATGTGCAGATGCCCTTAAAAAACTTGAACATACGTCCGATGCCGAGAAATATTATAAAAAGGCGCTGGAATTTGATGATAACGACAAATACGGGAATCTTGGTTTAGGCAGCCTGTATTACAAGCTTGGCAATGAGGAAGCTGCGCTCAGTTGTCTACAGCGATTTGTGGCGCATGATATGACAAATGTTGCTGTATTAACGATGATAGGCAATATCCATCAAAGACATAAAGATTATGATAAAGCCATCGAGATTTTCAACACAGTAGTGACACTGGACAATAATAACGCCTATGCGTTGTATGGGCTTGGTAACAGTTATCGTGGGTTACTTCAGTACGAAGATGCTGTGATTTGGTGGCTAAAAGTGTTGGAGTCGGAGCCAGATAATCAGGGATTACATTCTCGCCTGGGGGATGCTCTGGTACATATTAAAGACTATGATAGGGCACAAAAACACTATTTACGTAGCCTCGATCTGGCATTTGATCCGTTTGCATTAATTGGACTGTCAAAGATATATTTTGAGCGTGGCGACTATGATGAGGCTCTATCTTGCTGCCAACGTGTTCTAGATCGATCACCTGTCCATTATCGAACGCTTGCTCAAATGGCCGAGATATATGACGCGATTGGTGATTCCAATAATGCAGCACAAATGAGATCGCGCTTAGGTTGATGCCATCAACCTAAGCCTGGATTTATCACCCAAAATAACTAACATGGCAAATATTTTGTATAGGGATCTACAGGGCGGTGCTTTTTAAGCACATTAAAGCGGAGAAAAGCCACCCAATACTATGTGGCTAACAAGATTCAAAATAACTTGTTAAATTTAATAATTTCTGTAAGTTACAGTTATTATAGACATGTCCACTCTGTGCAGGCGGTAAGACTTTACTTTTAGATCAGCAGGAGGTGGCTACTACTGAAGGTGGGAACAACGTTCAATTATGGACAAACCCAGTCATGACAATGATCTGCATGCCATGCAAAGTGATTCCATGCTGATTGGTGGTAATCTTGCGTATCTCGAACATATCTATGAAGACTTCCTGGTAGATCCAAATTCTGTATCATCGGCATGGCGGACCTACTTTCAGGTACTTCAAGGCAATAACCATGATGTTCCACATTCAGATATCCAACAAAGCATTAAACAGCAAACGCTGACTGGAACTTACGAACAATTAAAGCATAATGCTACTGGTGAAGTTAATGTACGTTATTTTGAGCAACAACTTCGAATTGAGAAGCTGATTGATGCCTATCGGTTCTTGGGTCATCTGAAAGCGGATATTGACCCGCTAACACAATGGGATTTGCAACCAGTCGCAGAATTGGATTATCGCCATTATGGGTTCACAGAGACAGATCTTGATACATTCTATGACGCTAAGTCGTTTTCTTCGCTTGATCAAGCCACATTAAGAGACATTATCACAACGCTGGAGGAGACTTATTGTGGTCATATAGGTTCTGAGTATATGCATATTAGTGCTATGACAGAACGTCGCTGGATTCAGCATAGACTGGAGGCAGGTAAAGCCCAAATGTCACTGAATTCCGCAGGGAAAAAACGTTTACTTCAGCGTTTAACGATGGCTGAGGGGCTAGAAAAGTATTTGCATACCCGCTATGTTGGGCAAAAACGCTTTTCACTTGAAGGCGCGGAGAGTCTTGTGCCTATGCTCGATGAGTTGATTCAACGATCGGGTAATCATGGCACACAAGAACTCGTTATCGGTATGGCGCATCGTGGCAGGCTCAATGTTCTCGTTAACATCATGGGTAAAACGCCTGCTGAACTATTTATGGAGTTTGAAGGTACTCATGTCAGTGAGCTAGATGGTACTGGTGATGTTAAATATCACATGGGGTTCTCTTCAAATATACGAACCAAGAATGGTGATGTCCATCTTGCATTGGCATTTAATCCCTCTCATTTAGAAATTGTTAGTCCGGTAGTTGAAGGCTCTGTCAGGGCACGACAGGATAGACGTAAGGATAGCGAGGGTACACAGGTGGTGCCGGTAATAATCCATGGCGACGCGGCATTCGCTGGCCAGGGAGTGGTAATGGAAACATTTAACATGTCAAAATCTCGTGGTTATTCAACCAAGGGAACTGTGCATATTGTTATCAATAATCAAATAGGGTTTACAACAAGCAATCAGAAAGATATGCGCTCAACACTGTATTGCACCGATATTGCGAAAATGGTGAATGCGCCAATATTCCACGTTAACGGCGATGATCCTGAAGCGGTAATATTTATAACCCAGCTTGCTCTCGATTATCGGATGACGTTTCATAATGATGTTGTTATCGATATGATTTGCTATCGTCGACATGGACACAGTGAGGCTGACGAGCCAACGGTTACGCAGCCTCAGATGTATCAGATAATAAAGGAGCTTGCTACTGTACGTGAATCTTATGCGCAATTGCTGGTGCAGGAATCTGTTATTAGTGAGGCAGATGCAAATGAGATGGCTGAGAGTTATAACGAGGCATTAGACAAGGGGGGGTCTGTAGTCGCAGAATGGGTGCCTGATGATCAATCTACCTATGAGTATGAAGTTGATTGGGAGCCCTATCGACATAGCGATTGTACAGCGCAAGTAGATACCAGAATATCTACTAAAGTCATTCGAGAAGCCTATGCTCAGATAGCAGAGATTCCGCATGGTTTTGTAGTCCACGATAAAGTTGCAAAAATACTGGATAACCGTCAAAAAATGGCATCAGGTGCACTCGCTGTCGACTGGGGTTTTGCGGAAACAATGGCTTATGCCTCCTTGCTTCTGGATGGTTACAGTGTGCGATTGTCTGGTCAGGATTGTGGCAGAGGAACTTTTTTTCACCGTCACGTTGTTTTAACCAATCAACGCGATAGTCAGACATATATCCCATTGCGAAAACTCAGCAACGGAAAAAATAATTTTCTAGCAATAAATTCATTATTGTCAGAAGAGGCAGTATTGGCTTTCGAATATGGCTATGCAACCACCGATCCCGAGTCTCTGGTGATATGGGAGGCACAGTTCGGCGACTTTGCCAATAATGCGCAGGTTGTTATCGATCAGTTTATAAGTGCTGGAGAACAAAAATGGAATCGAAAATGTGGTCTGGTCTTAATGTTGCCGCATGGCTATGAAGGTCAAGGGCCAGAGCACTCGTCAGCTCGATTAGAGCGTTATTTACAACTTTGCGCACAACATAATATGCAAGTCTGTGTCCCTTCCACGCCGGTGCAAATGTTCCATTTGCTTAGACGACAAATGCATCTCCGCTGCAGAACGCCGCTTATTATAATGACACCAAAGAGTCTACTAAGGCATCGGCTGGCAATGAGTAGCATTGATGAAATGACTACGGCTCAATTTAACCCTGTAATAAGTGAAATTGATGATATTGATGATGCAGCAGTAAAGCGTATTATCATCTGCAGTGGGAAAGTGTTCTATGATCTTTTAGAAAAGCGCCGGGAGGAGAATATTCCAGATGTAGCTATTATTAGACTGGAACAATTATATCCCTTCCCCGAATTACTATTAAATAATGAGCTCAATAAATATCCGGCAGCGACAGATTTAATCTGGTGCCAGGAAGAGCCAAAAAACCAGGGTGCATGGTTTTCTAGTCAGCATCATATACGATCGATGTTGCCAGGTCATATGGAATTGCACTACGCTGGACGTCATTTTTCAGCTGCACCTGCAGTCGGTCGAGTATCATTGCATATTAAGCAATTACAAGAGCTACTCAATAATGCATTTGGACAATAATATTTAATTAATCGAGAGCGAAGCGGGATTATGGATATAGAAGTAAAGGCGCCAAGTTTTCCTGAATCGGTTGCTGATGGCAGCATCCTATCTTGGCATAAACAGCCTGGGGATAAGGTGGCCAAAAATGAAGTGCTGGTTGATGTTGAAACAGACAAGGTCATGTTCGAAGTTCCAGCATTGACTACCGGGGTTTTGAAAAAGATCGTTGCGAAGGTGGGTGATACCGTCGTTTCACAACAAGTGTTGGCGATTATAGATGATGACGTAGAAAAATCAGGCGAAGAAACTGGTCAGGTCAGCAAACTTGATTCCAGTCCAGGTAATAGAGAGGCAAAAAAAAATAATTTGCCTAATCAAAATCAGGTCAATGTCAGTATTGCACCTGCAGCCAATAAGCTGATTGCTGAGCATCAACTCGATAGTAGCAAAATCATAGGATCTGGAAAGGGTAATCGCATCTTAAAAGAGGATGTGTTAAATGCTATGCATCGTAAGGATGAACTGCCGGAAGTGGTATTGCCTGTCGGTAACAAGTTAGAAGATAAGGTTGGTGACTCACTGAGTCAGAGTGTGGATGCCTTTCGAGAAAAACGTGTTCCAATGACGCGTTTGCGGGCTCGAATAGCCGAGCGTCTTGTTGAAGTGCAACAAAACGCCGCTATTTTGACTACTTTTAATGAAATCAATATGCAGCCGGTGATGGATTTGCGACAACGGTATCGTGATGTGTTTGAAAAAACGCATGGCGTTAGACTTGGTTTTATGTCTTTTTTTGTCAAGGCTGCGGTTGATGCATTGAAACATTTTCCCGTAGTAAATGCGTCGATAGATGGTAGTGATATTGTTTATCATAATTATTTTGATATAGGCATTGCCGTGAGTTCGCCACGGGGACTGGTCGTTCCGGTCTTACGTAGTGCAGAAACCCTTAAAATGGCAGAAATAGAGCGCGGTATAAATGACTATGCTGCGAAGGCGAAGCAGTCATCATTGTCTTTAGAAGATATCAATGGTGGGACCTTTACTATTACAAATGGAGGTGTGTTTGGTTCGCTACTCTCTACACCAATACTCAATCCACCGCAAAGTGCGATATTAGGCATGCATAAAATCGAACAGCGGCCTATTGTAGAAAATGGTGAGATTGTCGCGCGACCAATGATGTATTTGGCATTGTCATATGATCACCGAATGATTGATGGTCAAGAGGCGGTACAGTTTCTGGTAGTCATTAAAAATTTACTGGAAGATCCAGCAAGAATGCTACTCGAAGTTTAATGTCTTGCGTCATTACAGCATATTACAGGGATTGATTAATGAAGAATAAGTTTGATGTCATAGTAGTAGGCGCAGGGCCAGCAGGATATGTGGCAGCAATAAAATGTGCGCAGTTAGGCATGGACGTGGCTTGTATAGACAAATGGATGGATGCAGATAATAAGCTTATTCTTGGTGGTACGTGCCTTAATGTTGGCTGTATTCCATCTAAAGCCTTGCTTGAATCTTCTGAAAAATATGATCAAGCCATCCATCAATTTAATGATCATGGAGTGAATGTTAACGGTGTGGAGCTTGATTTAGACATTATGCAGTCTAGAAAGGCACGCATTGTCAATGAGCTTACTAATGGTGTATCTGCCCTCTTTAAGGCAAATGGTGTAAATGTTATTGGTGGCCATGCGCGTTTATTGGATAATTCTCATATTGAGGTGACTGATATTGAAGATGTCGTCAACGTTTATCAGGCAAATAATATCATTCTTGCGACTGGCTCCAGTCCAGTAGAAATTGAGGCGGCTCCGCAGTATGAAAATTTGATTGTCAATTCGACGGGCGCATTATCATTTTCGGAAGTTCCAGATCGTTTAGGCATTATTGGTGCAGGTGTCATTGGTCTGGAATTAGGGAGTGTTTGGCGCAGATTAGGTTCTAATGTTGTATTGCTTGAGGCTCAGGATTGTTTTTTATCAATTGCTGAC
>Ga0316187_10002191_pt1 | contig 17025 bp, 13 predicted proteins | sample CroRivburrow1_MG_FD_204927 | JGI IMG/M metagenome (GOLD analysis project Ga0316187, IMG submission 204927) | Coastal sediment microbial communities from Maine, United States - Cross River worm burrow 1 | ecosystem: Environmental > Aquatic > Marine > Coastal > Sediment | place: USA: Maine... | reverse complement strand
GACCGCTATCAACGCCATGAGGCCTGGACCTGGGAACACCAGGCATTGCTCCGGGCGCGGGCAGTCGCCGGCACCCCTGCAGTGCGCGCCGGATTCGAGACGATGCGCCGCGACCTGCTGTGTACTGCTGTACGCAAGAGCAGCCTGCGGCATGAAGTGGCGGAGATGCGTGAAAAAATGCGCTCTGAGTTGGGTAGTCGCCAAACCGCGCGATTCGACATCAAGCAGGACCGCGGCGGGATCGCGGACATCGAGTTCCTCGTCCAGTACATGGTGTTGCTGCACGCATCGGATCACCCCGCGCTGGTGACCTATCCAGACAATGTCCGACAGCTGGAGAGTCTGGTCGACGCGGGCATCATGGCGCCGGATCTTGCCGTGGAATTGAAAGCTGCCTATCTCGACTACCGGGCGCGTATTCACAGGTTGGCTCTGGAGGACCGGCTGGCTCGTGTGTCCGAAGGCGAATTCGCGGATCAACGCGAGCGGGTAGCGGCTGCCTGGGAAAGCGTATTCGGAAGCTGACAATGCGGCGCTGATATACTTTCCCGCGCCATTTCCAGGAGGACGGAGCTGATGACTTCGCAACAGGGAAGAATCCAGGCCAACGCCGAAGATCACTACCAGGTCACGCGCGAGCAGCTGCCGCTGAGTTGCCCCACGCCCGAGATGACCCTGTGGAATTCGCATCCGCGAGTCTATCTTCCGATTGAGACGACCGGGTCCGCTACCTGCCCATATTGTGGCGCGACCTTCACTCTCACAGACGCGAATCAGAGCTGAGCGCATGCGCCCGGCGCCGCTGGCCCGGAGTGCGTGGCCGTCGGGTCGCGTCAGTTGACCGTCGCTTCCACGGAGACTTCCGCTCGCCGGTTACTCTGCCACTTGAATCTGGCACGGGGATTTCGTGGTGGGGAGCGTCAGACCGAGTTGCTGGTGCGGGCGCTGGCCGGGTCGGGTTGGGCACAGCGAGTTGTCGCTCGCGCCGGCGAGCCATTGGCCGCCCGACTGCGCGAACTATCCAACGTAGAGGTGCGCGAGTGTTCCGGCGCGCTGGCCGCGGTCCGCGTGATCGGTCGGCCTGACCTGATCCATGTCCACGAGGGGCGGAGCCTGCGAAGCGCATGGCTGAACGGCATGGTCACCGGCGCGCCCTACCTGGTGACCCGTCGCGTGCAGACAGGGCCGCGCCGGCACCCGTTCAACCGGATGCTCTATCGCCGCGCCGCCGGCATCGTCGCTCTGAGCAAGGCGGTCCGGGCGAGCATTCAGCAGCTGGACCCGTCATTATCGTGCGTGCTCATCCCCAGTGCCTCGAGTCGCCTGAAGGCCGACGGCACGGTTGAGCGTGCCCTGCGGGACAGCTGGGGCGGAGACTTTGTCGTCGGACACGTCGCGGCGCTGGTCGCGTCCGCAAAGGGACAGGCGCAGATCGTTGAGATTGCCCGCGCGCTATCCGACGCACGCCCTGACATGCGATTCGTGCTGGTCGGCGGCGGCCCCGATGAAGATCGGCTGCGAGACGCGACACAGGATCTGCCCCATGTGATCCTTACAGGCCAGGTCGAGGACGTTGGTAACTATCTGGCTGCGTTCGACGTGTTCCTGTTGCCGTCGCGGCACGAAGGTCTCGGTTCTATACTGCTTGACGCACTCGAATTCGGTCTGCCGATCGTCGCGACCCGTGTCGGCGGTATACCGGAAGTCGTCGAAGACGGCAGCAACGGCATATTGATCGAGTACGGCGATCTCGCGGGAATGAAGGCGGCTCTGTTGCGCCTGGCGACAAATCCGGAGCTGCGCCTGAGGATCCGCCGGGCCAATCTCGAAAAGGCGAAGCTATTTTCTCCCGAGCGGATGGCGCAATCGTATCTGACGATTTATGAGCAGATCACGTCCGGCGCAACTTCTGATGGGATGTGACCGGCGATGGAGTCGCGGGGGGCGTCCATGAGCGAGCGGATTCTGGTCGTCGGTCCGGCCTGGGTCGGCGATATGGTGATGGCGCAAAGCCTGTTTCTGACCCTGGCGGATCTGCCCGGCACAGAAACCGATGTTGTCGCACCTGCATGGTCCGTATCACTGACCCGCCGGATGCCGGAGGTCTGCGACGCTATCGAATTGCCCGTCGGGCACGGCCAGTTGGGCTGGTCGGCGCGCAGGCATCTGGGTAACAGCCTCAGAAAGAAAGCCTACAGCCGCGCCATCGTGTTGCCGAGATCGTTCAAGGCCGCTCTTGTGCCATTGCATGCGCGGGTCCCCGTCCGCACCGGCTATCTCGGCGAGATGCGTTTCGGACTGCTCAACGATATCCGGCCGTTGGACAGAAATGTGCTGACTCGCAACGTAGAGCGTTATGTCGCGCTTGGATTGCCGGCTGACGCATCCGCGCCACCCGCGGTGCCGCAGCCGAGCTTGCAGACTGACAGTGACAACCAGGCGCGTCTGCTGGCCCGCCTGGACCTGAATCAGAACCGTCCCGTTCTCGCGATGATGCCGGGTGCCGAGTACGGGCCGGCGAAACAGTGGCCGCCCGGCAGTTTTGCAGCAGTCGCCCGAGAGATGGGCGGCAGAGGCTATCAGGTCTGGGTTCTCGGTTCGGACCGCGACGCGCAAGCAGGCCGCGAGATCGCAGAGGGCTCAGAGGGCGCCGCCATCAATCTCTGCGGCCGGACCCGGCTGCTGGACGCCGTCGATCTCCTGGGCCTGGCCGAGCAGGCGGTCGCTAACGACTCCGGACTGATGCATGTTGCAGCGGCTGTCGGCTGCCGGGTCGTCGCCCTCTATGGTTCCACCAGCCCCGCGTTCGCGCCGCCACTGACCGATCGCGGACAGACGCTGTACCTGGGCCTGGACTGCAGTCCCTGCCGTCAGCGGGAGTGCCCGCTGGGCCACCTCCGTTGCCTGACAGAACTGACACCGCAACAGGTGGTTGATGCGCTCGTTGCGGTGTGAGTTCGTGGCAGCCTGCTCAGGATCGCGGTCGAGGCGGGTGCGGTGCCCGCCAGTGATACACTGCCGCTCCCGGCTCGCCGTCCCGGTCGGCGGGTGAGTATTTCCCCGAACACTATGCAAGAGCGCCACATCAGCGTCGGTCCGGTCGAGATCCTGGCCGATGCCGGTATCGACCAGGCCTGGACGGCCGAGCACTTCAGCGCCGGATACTGGCAACGAAAGGGACGTCTCCTGACGTCGGCGGCCGGTGGCAGAGGTGCCGTCGCCATTGTCAGTGCCAACGGTGAGCAGTGGGCGATCCGACCCTACCTGCGTGGCGGGATGGCACGACACTTGTCGCGTAATCGCTATGTCTGGCAAGGCTCCACGCGGGTCCGCTCGATCCGCGAGTGGAGACTTATCAGTCGGTTGTTCGAAGCCGGGCTGCCGGTTCCGCGGCCGGTGGCGGCCGCCTATCGTCGCACCGGTCTGAGCTATACAGCCTCGATAATCACCCGCAGAATCGAGACGGCCCGGCCGCTGGCTGAGCACCTGCAGGAGCGCTCGCTGGACGAGGCCGCCTGGCGGTCCCTGGGTGCCTGCGTCAGGCGTTTTCACGATGCCGGTGTGTGGCACGCGGATCTGACGGCTCACAACCTGCTGCTGGACGCAGACGGGGCGCCCTGGCTGCTGGATTTCGATCGGGGACGCCTGCGCGCCCCGGGCTCATGGAAGCAGGCGAACCTGGACCGTTTGCTGCGGTCGTTACGCAAGATCTCGACGCAAACCCCCGCGACGCAGTTCGCCCCGATCAACTGGCTGTCTCTCCTGGAAGGCTACAGTCAGATGTCGGCGTAGGGGTCCGGCTGGCCGGCTTCCGCCGGTTTGAACCGCCGGTGAATCCACAGGTAGTCTGCAGGTGTCTCATTGACGCGCTGCTCCAGCAGCGCGTTGATCCGCAGCGTGTCGCTGATCGGGTCATCAGATGGGAAATCATCCAGCGCCGGACGGATGGTCAAACGATATCCGCTGCCGTCCTCTCGCCGCTCCGGGAAGAAGGGTACGACCGCGGCGCCCGAGATGCGGGCGATGCGGGAGGTGGCTGAATTGGTCGGCGCAGGGGTCGAGAAAAATGGCACGACGATGCCGTACTTGCCTCGATAGTTCTGGTCGGGTGCGTACCAGATCGCGTGGTTGGCACGCAGTGCGCCGACCAGGCCCCGCACGTCGTGCTTGGAAACCGCACGTTTTGCGGACGCCTCCCTGCCTCTGCGCATGATCTCGTTCAGCAGCAGGTTTTCATGGGGCCGATAGATGGCCGTCACCGGAGCCAGCATGGTGAGGAATCGGCCACCCAGATCCACGGGGTTGAAATGCCCGGTCAGCATGAGCGCCCCTTTACCGCGGGCCAGTGCGGCATCCAGGTGGTCCCGTCCCTCGATCTGCAGCAGAGGACGGATCCTGGCGTCCGGCACCCACCAGCAGACTCCTGTCTCCACGAGGCCCATGCCAAGCGATTCGAAGTGACGTCGCAGGAGCGCCTGTCTCTCCTCCGGGCTCAGCTGCCCGAAGCATATCTGCAGGTTCCGGGCCGCTATGCGGCGACGCCTGCCGGCAAGCCGAAAAGCCAGTCGTCCGAGGGTGCGCCCGATCTTCATCCGCGAGCGATGGGGCAGCATGACCACGACGCGAAGCAAGCCGAGACCCAGCCAGGTGAGCCAGTGGCGGGGCGCGAGGAGGCGATACAGCGGGACAGGTTGGTCGGTCATGATGTTCCGGTTGCGGCGGAGTCCTGACGCCCGCCGGGTGCGCCGATTCTAGCCCATGGGGAGCCATGGAGGCGGCCGGCGGCCGCCTCGTGCCACATGTCCGCTGTGATAACATCCGCGCCAAAACCGGAGCCAGGCTATGACCGTGCTCGTCCCCGATTTCCACAAGGCCAGAGTACTCGTCGCCGGCGACGTGATGCTCGATCGCTACTGGTTCGGTCCGGTCGAACGCATCTCCCCCGAAGCACCGGTTCCCGTGGTTCATGTCCGGGATATTGAAGAACGTCCTGGTGGGGCAGGCAACGTCGCCGTCAATCTCGCCAGCCTGGGCGTGATCACCCGACTGGCGGGTGTCTGTGGACGCGACGAGGCGGGTGACCGGCTGGCCGCGCTGCTGTCAGGCAGCCGCATCGATACCCATCTGGCGCGAGACGAACGGCTGGCGACCGCCACCAAGTTGAGAATCCTCAGCCGTAATCAGCAACTCATCCGTCTGGACTTCGAAGAGATCGACGATGAAGTTCCGCCGGCCGCGCTGGAGTCAATCGTGGATGCCGTTCTCGATGAACTCGATGCCGTCGTCCTGTCCGATTATGGCAAAGGCGCATTGTTCGAAGCGCGGACTCTCATCGAGCGCTGTCGGGCGGCTGGGCTGCCGGTGCTGGTGGATCCGAAAGGGCCGGATTTCGGGCGCTACAGGGGAGCCACGATGGTCACCCCGAACATCGCAGAGTTCGAGGCCGTGGTCGGACACTGCCCGGATGAATCGGTGTTTGTGGAACGCGGTCAGCGTCTGAGGAGAGACCTGCAGATCGAGTGGTTGCTTGTCACTCGCAGCAGCCGTGGTATGACGCTGATCGGGCCCGGGGACGCCGTGACTCATCTGGCGGCCGAGGCGCGTGAGGTGTTCGACGTCACCGGTGCCGGTGACACGGTGATCGCGGTGGTCGGAGCGGCCGTCGCGGCGGGTCTGTCGGCAGAGTCGGCCGCCGGGCTTGCCAATCTCGCGGCTGGCCTGGTGGTGCGCAAGCTCGGTGTTGCGTCCGTGACCCCGGCAGAACTCAGACTGGCCCTGCACCGGGGCGGTAAGGGCGGTCGTGGCCTGATGACCGAGGCGGCGCTGATCGCCGCGGTCCGGGAGGCCCGCAGTGACGGGCAGCGGGTGGTGATGACCAACGGTTGCTTCGACATTCTCCACGCCGGGCACGTGGCTTTCCTGGAAGAGGCGAAAGCGCTTGGCGATCGGCTGGTGGTCGCAGTCAATGCGGATGAATCCGTGCGTCGCCTTAAGGGCAAGGGCCGGCCCGTCTGTGGCGTCGCCGACCGCATGGCTGTTCTGTCCGGACTGGCCGCGGTGGACTGGGTTGTGCCTTTCGTGGAAGACACACCCGAGCGCCTCATCGGAGAAGTCAGACCCGACGTCCTGGTCAAGGGCGGGGACTATCAGGTGGCCGAGATCGCGGGTGGTGCCGGCGTCCTCGAGGGCGGCGGCGAGGTTCGGGTGCTCTCCTATCGGCAGGGGCACTCGACCAGCGCCGTAGTGGACCGGGTACGTCGTCTCGACGGCGACTCGCAGTGAGGCAGTTCTATCTCATACTGTCTTACATTCTGGCGCCGCTGGTCGTTCCGATCCTTATCTACAAGGCGCTCAGGAACCCGGCTTACCTGGATCGCTGGGAGGAGCGTTTTGGCTTCGGCCGCACCCGCACGGAACGGCGGGCGATCTGGATTCACGCCGTGTCAGTCGGTGAGGTAGTCGCCGCGTCGCCGATCGTAAGGATTCTGCGCAGCCGTTTTCCCAACGTCCCGATCGTGATGAGTACGGTGACACCGACCGGTGCCCAGCGGGTCGCAGGGTTGCTGGGCAAGGATGTCATCCACACCTATGTGCCCTATGACATGCCGGGCGCCGTGCGACGTTTCTTCGACCGCTTCCGGCCGCGACTCGCCATCATCATGGAGACCGAGCTGTGGCCGAATCTCTATGATGAGTGTGGTCGTCGCCAGGTACCGCTGGTGCTGGCCAACGCGCGCGTCTCGCCCCGATCGGTGCACAAGTACCGCCGTTTCGTCAGCCTGTTCCGCGAGACGCTGTCACACGGGATCGTGCTGGCGGCACAGAGCGATCGGGATGCGGAACGCTTCCTGCTGCTGGGCGCCGATGCCCGCCGTACCCATGTGGTCGGCAACATCAAGTTCGACATTCGTCTGCCGGAGGGTATCGCGGCGCAGGGAATGGAGTTCCGTGAATCTCAGGCTGGGGGCCGACCTGTATGGATCGCCGCCAGCACCCACGAAGGCGAAGAGGAGGCGGTCCTCGAGGCCCTGCATACCGTGCGTGCCAGTTTCCCCGATACCTTGCTGATCCTCGTGCCGCGTCACCCGCAGCGTTGTAACGCCGTCCAGTCGCTGCTGAAAGGGAATAATCTCTCGGTCGTCAGGCGCAGCTCCGGAGAGCCGTGCGATCGCGGCACGGATGTTCTCCTCGTCGATACGCTGGGTGACATGTATCTGTTCTACGCGGCGTCCGACGTGGCTTTTGTCGGTGGCAGCCTGGTCCCCGTGGGCGGCCACAATCTGCTCGAGCCGGCGGCCCTGTCCATGCCCATCGTGACCGGCCCGCAGAACTTCAACGCCGAAGACATCGTCGAGATGCTGCACACCGCTGGCGCCGTGAGCATCGTCCGTGATGCCGGAGAGCTGGCCGACGAGGTGAGGTCGTGCCTGGCCGACCCCGAATTATGTCGCCAAAGGGGCACGGCAGGACGCCGGATCCTCGACGAGAATCGCGGCGCGCTGGATCGACTCATCAGCCTGGTGATGCCGCTCGTCGACGTTAAGGAGATGGACGAGGCGCCATCGGAGCCTCTTACCGGCTCACTCCGATAGCCAGCCGTTGACTTCGCGCACATCCGCTTCGCCGAGGGTGCCGGCCGCCTGCTTGAGCAACAGGGCATTGACGACATAAGTATAGCGGCTGCGCGCATAGTCCCGTTGTGCCTCGAACAGGTTGCGGCGCGAGTCCAGCACATCCACCGTGGTCCGGGTACCGACCTCGAATCCGGCCTCGGTGGCCCGCAGCGCCGTCTGGTTCGATTCCACTGAGCGCGCCAGGGCCTGGACCCGTGAAATCTCTGCATTGACGCTCAGGAAGGAATCCCGTACCTGTCGTTCGGTCTCTCGCGCTGATCTTTCCAGACGCTCGGTTGCGGCCCGATGCTGGTATCCGGCTTCCTTGACCTGGGAGCGGACTGCTCCGCCGCTATAGATCGGGACATTCAGCTGCAGGCCAATGGCATCACGCCAAAAATCCGAGTCTGCCGGGCCGTCAAAACCCTCGGTCAGCTCGCCTGCGATCTCGCTCGGCTTGTTGGAGCGGTCGGCGTCCAGGTCGTCGTTGAATCTTCTTGCAAAGAAGTCCACGGTGGGCATGTGACCGGCCTTGCGTGAACTGACCTCGTCGCGGGCGATCGATGCCGCCAGGCGGCTCGCTTCCACGTTCAGATTCTGTTCCAGTGCTGTCTGCACCCAAAGCTCGACATCGTTGGGGTTGGGCGAGATCAGCGGAATTTCGGGTCCCGCATCGGCCAGTTCACCGTAGTACTGCCCGGTAATCTCACGCACGAATTCGAAGGCGGTGGCCAGCGTCCGCTTGGCCTCGATCACACCGGCGACGGCGGAATCGTAGGAGGCCTGCGCTTCCTGCACGTCGGTAATCGCGATCAGACCGACTTCGAAGCGCTTCTCGGCCTGCTCCAACTGGCGAGCAATCGACTCCTTGGCGGATTCGGCGGCCTCCAGCGTCGCCTTGGCGGCCAGGGTATCGAAGTAGCGTTGCGCGACCCGGATCATCAGGTCCTGCTGTGCCGCCCGGTACTCCGCTTCGGCTTGCGCGATTGTCTTGTCGGCTTGCTTGAGGGCCACCCACTGGTCCCATCGGAACAGCGTCTGGGTCAGCTGCAGCTGCCAGAATTTACGTGGCTTGGTGTCCTGGCTAAAGCCGGTGGTGCCGGTGCCGATGGTTGCGTCACCCGTACTCGGATCCTGGATGAGCTGAGTGAACGTCTGGCTGCCTGAATCCCAGTCCCGCTCGTAGGTGTACTGACCCGTAACTTGCGGTAGCAGAGCCGCAAACGCCTGCGGTTTTGATTCCAGCGTCGCCATCCGGTTGGCCGCCGCCTCGCGCAGGGTGGGATCCGCACCCAGTGCGTCCTCGTAGACTTCTACCAGGCTCACTGCCGCGGCGGTCTGCCCCCACAGCACGGCGGACAGCGCCAACGCGCCCGTCAATCTTTTCATTGTCGATTCCCCCTCGGGATCTAGGCAGGCGTAGTGTATTAGTTAACTATATCACCATATCTCTGGCGTGCAAACTCAATCAGGCGACCGCTGACCGGTTTCCGGTCAATATTCCGGCACCGCCGGATCGACCTCCCGTGACCAGGCAGCGATACCCCCAGCGAGGTTCATAACAGAACCGAACCCGTTTTGGTTCAGGAATGCGGCCACCTGATAGCTTCTCGCGCCGGTATGACACATTACAACGATCTTCCGGTCCTGGACGAGTTCGTCCAGCCGGTCCGGAATCTGCGCCATCGGAATATTGAGCACACCGGTGACCGCAGCCAGGCGCAGTTCCCAGGGCTCCCGCACATCCAGCAGCAGCGGCGCGTCTTCGGCGGCCAGCAGAGGTTGCAGCGATGTCGGTGAAATTTCGATGATCATGGCTATGCGTTCGGATCAGAACACGAAGGCCGCCGGGACCGGCGCGTTGATCAGGGAGGGCACATCGGTCTCGAAAACACTCTCCCTGGAAAATCCATCCTTGCCGCGAGTCACCAGCCAGGCCTCGCGGACCGGCGGCAATCCGACGACGACGAACAATCGGCCACCCGGATTAAGCATCTCCTCGAATCGGGGAAGGTATTCGGGCAGCGCGCCAGTCACCGCGATCACGTCAAAGCTTCGCGATGAGTCCATCGACAGGACATCGGCGACCTCGAGGCTGACATTGTCTATGCCGAGGCCGGAGATTCTTCGCGCCGCCGCTTCAACGAAGTCGGCATGGATGTCGACGCTGTGAACCCGTGCCCCCAGTCGGGCCAGGCAGGCGGCGAGGAACCCGGTGCCGGTACCGATATCCAGGATGGTCTCATGGGCTGCCGGCTGCAACGCCTGCAGCAGCCTGCCCTGAACTTTCGGTGGCCACATGATCTGGTCGTGGCCGATGGGGATCGAGGTGTCTGCGAAGGCCAGCCCGGCATAGGCTGGGGGGGCGAATCGCTCCCGTGGGACTTCGGAGAATGACTCCAGGACCCGTTCGCTCAGTACGTGCCAGGCCCTGAGCTGCTGGGTGATCATTTGTTCGCGAGCGGAATCGATGTCCACGTTTGTCCCCTCGAGGGAGTGCCGATCGACGTTGGCCAGAGGCCGAAAACTGTAAGGGCTTAGCCCCGGAGTGACAAGGCGTGCTCCCGACGTTATGGTGAATGAAGCCTCGGACCTGCAGTCGTTTGGGCTAAGCTTGCCGGATGCGGTCAGGGGGTAACCGATTCCCATTGAAGATGGCATGTCGTCGTCCGCGCCCACGCGGACTGACGCCGAGAGGTATGCATGAGCGCTGATCCCAACGACCTGTTTGAGCAGACTGCCCGATTGAGCGAGGAAGTCACGCGGCCGTTTCCGAATTCAGAGAAAGTCTTCGTCTCGGGGCAGCGTCCGGATATCCGGGTAGGGATGCGTGAAGTCGCGCAAATGGACACCCCTTCAGAGGGCGGCGGGCTGGCGAATCCGCCGATCACGCTTTACGACACTTCCGGCCCCTACACGGACCCTGGTGCCCGAGTAGACCTGACCGAAGGTCTGCCTGCCTTGCGCGGCCGCTGGATCGAGGAGCGCGAGGACTCCGAGCTGCTGACCGGCCGCAGCGCGGACTATGCCCGTGAACGGCTGGCTGACGCGCGGCTGGAGCAACTCCGTTTCCCTGCGCTGCCTGTTCCGCGACGGGCTCGTTCGGGCGCCAGCGTCACCCAGATGCATTACGCGCGCCGGGGGCAGATTACGCCCGAGATGGAATACATCGCGATCAGGGAGAATGCCCGGCTCGACGAGCAGCGCGATCGCTATGCGGCAGCAGGCATCCTCGACCGTCATCGGGGTCAAGGTTGCCGTGTTGCGTTGCCTGACGAGGTCACCCCGACATTCGTACGCGACGAAGTCGCGGCAGGCCGCGCCATTATCCCGTCGAATATCAATCATCCTGAACTGGAGCCGATGATCATCGGCCGTAACTTCCGGGTGAAGATCAATGCAAACATCGGCAATTCCGCAGTCTCGTCTTCCATCGCCGAAGAGGTCGAGAAGATGGTCTGGGCGACGCGCTGGGGCGCCGATACGATCATGGATCTGTCGACTGGCAAGAACATTCATGAGACGCGCGAGTGGATCATCCGCAACTCGCCGGTGCCGATCGGGACGGTGCCGATCTACCAGGCACTCGAAAAAGTCGACGGCCGGCCCGAAGATCTGACCTGGGAACTCTTCAGGGACACCCTGGTAGAGCAGGCGGAGCAGGGCGTGGACTACTTCACCATCCATGCGGGTGTGCGGCTGGCGTTCGTGCCCATGACAGCTGGCCGGATGACCGGGATCGTGTCGCGCGGCGGCTCCATCATGGCGAAATGGTGCCTCGCTCATCATCAGGAAAACTTCCTTCACACGCGCTTCGAAGATATCTGCGAGATCATGAAGGCTTACGACGTGGCCTTCTCGCTCGGTGACGGGCTGCGGCCGGGAAGCATCGCTGACGCCAACGACGAAGCCCAGTTCAGTGAACTGGTGACCCTCGGCGAATTGACCCGGATCGCCTGGGATCACGACGTACAGGTCATGATCGAGGGTCCGGGGCACGTGCCCATGCAGCTCATCCGCGAGAACATGGACAAGGAACTGGAGCATTGCTTCGAGGCCCCCTTCTATACGCTTGGCCCCCTGGTGACGGATATCGCGCCAGCCTACGATCACATCACGTCCGCCATCGGGGCGGCACAGATTGGTTGGTACGGCACCTCGATGCTTTGCTATGTCACCCCGAAGGAGCATCTCGGGCTGCCTGACAAGAACGACGTCCGTGAGGGAATCATCGCCTATCGGATCGCGGCCCATGCATCGGACCTGGCCAAGGGGCACCCCGGCGCGCAGATCCGCGATAACGCGCTGTCAAAGGCGCGCTTCGAATTCCGCTGGGATGATCAGTTCAATCTCAGCCTGGATCCCGCACGTGCGCGGGAGTTCCATGATCAGACACTTCCCAAAGAGGCGCACAAGGTGGCCCATTTCTGTTCCATGTGTGGGCCCAGATTCTGCTCCATGAAGATCACTCAGGACATCCGCCAGTACGCACGCCAGAAGGAGATCAGCGACGCAGGCGAAGCAATCCGCAAGGGGATGGAGGAGAAGTCGCTCGAATTCGTCAACGCTGGCGCGGAGGTCTATCGGAAGTCCTGATAGTAACAAGCCGCCATGCCTGTCCTAGAAACACTCACCATTGCAGCCGGTCTGGGCGCGTTCGCGTTCCTGGCCTACTACGTCAAGCGGCGGCTGGCCACGCGTGGTATTGAGGACACGACCGGAAGCGACGTGACTGCAGCGGGGTCAGGGCAACGTGAACCTCCGGCCAGGGTCAAGCAACTGGCATCCCGCGGTCCGGATCATCCGCTGGCTGTCATGATGGAGCAGGATCTGTTTGCCAATCTGGCCGATTCGATGGATGCAGCAGTCCTGATCCACGACCGGAAGATCCGTTACGCCAACGCGTCGGCTGCCCGGGTGTTCGCCGTACCGGTCGCCGCCCTGAAAGACAGCCGCCTGGAAGACTATGTCCACCCGGAGCAGCGGGACGCGCTCAAGACACACCTCGACCGGCGTTCCGCGGGCAACGCCTCGCAGGAGATCCTGACGGTGCAGTTACTGGATCTGGAAGACCGCTCCCACTGGGTAGAGATAAAACCTTTTCAACTGTCGTCGGGAGCCAACTCCGGCCTGCTCGGTTCGGTAGTCCGCCCGAGTCCGGCGCACGCTCTAGAGGCGGCCCGCGAAACCGGCCGCAGCCTGGCGCGCCGCACGCTGGATGCCGTGGGTGAGGGGATCATCACGACCGACCTGGATGGGCGGATCGACTACGTGAACGGGGCAGCGGAGCTCATGATCGGGTGTCGCCGTGACATGGCTGTCGGCCGGCCCCTCAATGAGCTTGTGAATCTCGTCGACGAGGCGGATCGTCGACCGCTCGGGGACCCGGTGGCTCGCTGCCTGGAGGAAGGCGCACGCATCGACCTGGGGCGCCGCTCGTTGTTGCTGGCGCTGACCACTGGCGATGAACACTCGATCGAACTCAGCGCATCGCCAATTCGGTCCGCGGACCGGGAGTTCCTCGGGACAGTCGTCCTGCTGCATGACGTGTCGGAGATTCGCGGCCTGGCCCGGCAGATGTCATATCAGGCAAGTCACGATCCGTTGACCGGCCTGGCGAATCGACGGGAGTTTGAGCGCCGCCTCCAGGACTCCATCGACAGCGCGAGGTCGGGCTCGAATACCCATGTGCTGTGCTATCTGGATCTTGACCGATTCAAGGTAGTCAATGACAGCTGCGGACACATGGCGGGAGACAATCTCCTGCGAGAGGTTGCCGGCCTCATCCGCCAGCAGGTCCGTGATTCGGACTCGGTGGCACGGATCGGCGGTGACGAGTTCGGCATGCTGTTGACCGGCTGTCCGCTGGAGAAGGCTCGGCAGATCGCCGATGACGTCTGTACCGCGATCCGGGATTACCGCTTTGTCTGGCGTGACAGAATCTTCACCGTCGGGGTCAGCATCGGTCTTCTCGAGATCAGTCACGAGGCCGGCAGTATCGACGAATTGATGGGCGCAGCAGATTCCGCTTGCTACGTAGCCAAGCAGAAGGGTCGCGGACGCGTCCACGTTTATTCGGCGAGGGACGAGGCGGTCGCCCGACAGCGTGGCGAGATCTTGTGGCTCCAGCGCATCCAGAAAGCGCTCAAGGAAGACCAGTTCGAACTCTATCTGCAGCCCATCGTGTCGGTTTCCGGGCGCGTGGACACCGGGCCCGCTTACGAAGTCCTTCTGCGGATGCGCGGTGACGATGGCGCCGCGATCTCGCCGGTCGACTTCATGCAGGCCGCCGAGCGCTACCATCTCATGCCGAATGTGGATCGCTGGGTGCTGCAGTCAAGCTTTTCCGCGATCGGCAGCGGGACTCTGAAGCTCCCCGACCAGCGCAGCTGCAACATTAACCTCTCCGGACAGACGATCGGGGATCCGCAGTTTCTGGATTTTGTGGTCGATTGCCTGGACCGCTCGGGGGTCCCGCCCACCCAGATCTGTTTCGAGGTCCGGGAGTCTTCTATCGTGGCAAATCTGGCTCACGCGGGCCGTTTCATTGCTGTGCTGCACGGCATGGGGTGTGAGTTCGCCATGGACGATTTCGGCAGCGGTCTGGGAGCGTTTTCCAACCTGAAGAGCCTGGCGATGGACTATCTGAAGATCGACGGGGCCATCATCCGCGGGCTGGACGAGGATGAGGTGAATCAGGCCATGGTGGCGGCGATGGTCAGTCTCGCACGGACCATGAACATCCGGGTCGTCGCCGAGCACGTCGAGACAGATACGATTTTCGAGGCAGTACGTCGCATGGGCGTGGATTTCGCCCAGGGTTATGCAGTTGGCCGTCCGGAGCCCCTGAAAATTCAATGACGCGGGTCGGCGTCGGCCACCGTTTGCGGCTATAATCGCTGGCTAACTTCACTCCGGCCGTTCCTCGCGAACGGCGCCGGGATGCTACCAACACAAAGATTTGCCCGTCGCCAGGCGGGCTTCAAAAGAAAGGGACCATCATGAGCATGAACTACATTCCGCTCTCCATGGGCGGTCTGGGTCTGGTCGCGGCCTTCGTCGTCTACCGTCTTGTCGCCAGCTACCCCGCGGGAGGGGGCAAAGTTGCTGACATAGCCGCCAAGATCCAGACGGGTGCCATGACCTTCATGCGCCGCGAGTACCTGTTGCTCTGGGCGGTCGCAGCTCTGACCATCCTGGCGATTGGCCTGTCGGATCTCGGCTGGGACACGGCCTTCGCCTTCTTCGTCGGCGCGCTCTGTTCGTCTCTCGCCGGCTTCATTGGCATGTTCACGGCGACGCGAGCCAATGTCCGAACCACGGTCGCGGCCCACGAGAAAGGCGCCGGCGCGGCATTGTCGGTAGCTTTCTACGGTGGCTCCGTCATGGGGATCACGGTCGCAGCGATGGGACTGGTGGGATTGGGTCTGCTCTACATCATGTACGGCAGTGATCCTGGTACTGCCGAGACCATTCACGGCTTCGGCATGGGTGCATCGCTCGTCGCGCTGTTCTCGCGGGTCGGTGGCGGCATATTTACCAAGAGCGCTGATGTTGGCGCCGACCTGGTCGGCAAAATCGAGGCCGGCATTCCGGAAGACGATCCGCGCAATCCCGGCGTCATCGCCGACAATGTAGGCGATAACGTCGGCGACGTGGCCGGCATGGGGTCCGACATCTTCGAGTCCTATTGCGGATCGATGATCGCATCCATCGCTATTGCATCGACCATGGCGCTCGCGCTCATGGATGAGAGGCTCGGCGGTACTTTGAGTGGCGAGCTGCTGCGGGCCAACCTGATGGCGCTGCCGCTATTACTGTCATCCGCCGGTCTGATCTGCTCGCTGCTAGGCGTTCTGATGGTGAGGATGGCGACCACCATGCCGGCCGAGAAGGCCCTGCGGGTGGGGACCATCGGCGCCGCTGTACTGTTCATCGTGGCTGCGTGGTTCATTATCGAAGCCCTGGGAATCTCCAGCGGCGTCTGGATCTCCGTGCTGGCCGGCGCCATCGGCGGGATGGTCATCGGCCTCGTGACCGAGTACTACACTGGCGGTCCGCCGGTCAGGAAGATTGCACGTGAGGGTGAGACCGGGCCGGCAACAGTCATCATCGCCGGGCTTTCCATCGGCATGCAGTCGGTCGTTATCCCGGTCCTCGCCATCGTGTCGATCATCTACGTGGCCGACGTCAACGCCAGTCTCTTCGGGGTCGGCATAGCGGCCGTCGGCATGCTGGCCACGGTCGGTATGACCATGGCCATCGACGCCTACGGTCCGGTGGCGGACAACGCCGGCGGCATCGCGGAGATGGCAGGGCTCGGTGAGGATACCCGTAAGATCACGGACTCGCTCGATGAGGTCGGCAACACGACCGCCGCTATCGGAAAGGGATTTGCCATCGGCGCGGCGGCGCTCGCGGCGCTCGCCATTATCACCGCCTTTATCGAGGTCATCAGTCATCACAATCCGGATTTCAGGCTCGAGATATCCAACCCGATCGTGCTGATCGGCATGTTTATCGGCGCCATCTTCCCGTTCCTTGTTTCGGCGCTCACGATGAGCGCAGTGGGGACGGCTGCCTACGACATGATCAAGGAGATCCGCCGTCAGTTTAAGGAGATCCCGGGTCTGCTGGAGGGCAAGGCGGAGCCGGACACGGTCCGCTGTGTAGATATCGCGACGCGGGCCGCCCTGGTGCGGATGCTGCCGCCCGGTCTGCTGGCTGTACTGGCGCCGGTCGTCGTCGGGTTCGGCCTCGGGGCAGAAGCCTTGGGAGGCATGCTCGGCGGCGCGCTGCTGGGCTGCGTCTTGCTGGCTCTGACGATGGCGAACGCCGGAGGGGCATGGGACAACGCCAAGAAGTACGTCGAGAAGGGTAACCTCGGAGGCAAGGGGTCAGACACCCACAAGGCCACGGTCGTGGGTGATACCGTAGGCGACCCCTTCAAAGACACTTCGGGACCGTCCATGAACATCCTCATCAATGTCATGGCGATCGTCAGTCTGGTGATTGCGCCACTGCTCTGATCGATCGATCCGCCAGGACTTACGATGAAAGGGGGCACAACGCCCCCTTTCGCTTTCAGTATTCAGACTTCCGGGCGGCAGATCAGCCGGCCGGCGCCGGCAGGCGCCGGCCATCCCTCAGCAGCTCCCGGATCCTCTGCCCCGGAACCGGAGGACTGAAATAGTAGCCTTGGGCAAACTGACAGCCGAGGACGCGTAGCGCGATTACCTGATCCTGCGTCTCCATGCCCTCGGCCACCGATTCCAGGCCGCAGGCGCTGGCCAGCATTGCCACCGACTTGGCGATGCCGTTGGCGACTCCGGACCCCGGCAGATCCTGGACGAAAGCGCGGTCTATCTTGAGGCAATCGAGCGGGAACCGGCCCAGGTAACTCATTGCGGAG
>Ga0316187_10002190_pt1 | contig 17028 bp, 13 predicted proteins | sample CroRivburrow1_MG_FD_204927 | JGI IMG/M metagenome (GOLD analysis project Ga0316187, IMG submission 204927) | Coastal sediment microbial communities from Maine, United States - Cross River worm burrow 1 | ecosystem: Environmental > Aquatic > Marine > Coastal > Sediment | place: USA: Maine... | reverse complement strand
ATAGCCATTTTGACGATACCAATCAATGGCGTCTTGCAGTGCCTCGCGTGCGGGGCGGGCCTGATATCCCAGTTCTTGTTGGGCTTTGTGCGAGGAAAAAAACATGAGTTTTCTGGCCATACGTAGGCCGTCAACGGTGACACGCGGTTCGCCGCCTTTGGTGAGACGCGCATACGCCTCGGACACATAGGCAACGGGCATAATCAGGTTAACTGGCAGGCGCCAACGTGGTGGTTTTCGGTGGGTGATATCGGCGATTTCTGCCAGTATGGATTGCAGGGTCATGTCGGTGCCGCCTAATATATAGCGCTCGCCTACACGACCCTTTTCAAACGCCAGTAAATGCCCTTTTGCCACATCGTCAACATGGACGATATTCAAACCAGTGTCTACGTAAGCGGGCATTTTACCATTGGCAGCATCAAGTACCATGCGACCGGTTGGTGTGGGTCGTCGGTCACCTGGGCCCACTGGTGTTGATGGCATGACAATGACGGCAGGCAGATTCTGCTCGGCAATCAGTTTTTGTACTTCTTGCTCGGCCAGGAACTTGGAACGTTTATAATGACCCACCATATCAACTAATGATGATGGTGTAGCTTCGTCCGATACCTGACCGTCCGGTAAGATCCCTAAAGTCGCTACACTACTGGTATAAACAATACGTTCCAAACCAGCCTTTAAGGCCGCCAGCATGAGCGCACGAGTGCCATCGACGTTGGTGGTATAGAGTGTTTTTGGATCGGGCGTCCATAGCCGGTAGTCGGCTGCTACATGATATAAAGCATTACATCCTTCGATGGCTTTAGCCAGGGAGTCGGCATTATTCAAATCGCCTTCTACGCGCTCGACCTCAAGACCCTGCAAGTTTCGCGTATCACTTTGACCGCGCAGCATTACTCGGACATCGTTTCCGGCCTCAGCTAATAAACGTGCAACAACCGAACCTATAAATCCTGAGGCACCTGTAACCAGTATTTTCATATTTTTGTCTTTTCTGTTCCGTGTATCCCTTTCGCTAAACAAATGGGATCGTGAGTCTTTTGTATTTCGTTTCACTGGCTGTCCCGTTAACTTTTAGAATCGAGGCAAATAGCTAGGATATGGGGTTGGTGTCCCCAATTCAAGACCGTCTGCCGCATGGAAGCGGCAGTCGAGCTTACAGGGATGTATTCACGCGCGTCTTGAATTGGGGACACCAATCCCATGTCCGGGGTACTTGTCATAATCTAAACCGTATATACCATACAGGTTTACGTAAACAGGTTCCATTTTAACGGGACAGCAGTGATTTCGTTTACCAAATTTAATTTTGCACTCACCTATCATAAACTCGCTCTTTCCAGGCGCTGCGCTGCCCTCCCCAATAACGTAAGGCAGACGACCAAGTCATGGCGAGATACAATGTACCAATGATAGGCAATGCCAATACCCAATAATAAGAACACCGATAATAACGCAATACGGGAATATAACCCACCATCATGGCACCCAATGCAATAATCGATAGAAGACGTATGTTGGTAAAAAACATGCCTATAACTGGCAACCAATAGGCCAGCACCATTATGAGTGTTGCCAACATTAATAGAAAAAAGGAATAATTGAGTTGTGTAAACGCAGTTCGCGCCACCATATTCCAGATTTCGTTTAGGTCTTGATATTTTCGTAGACTGTGTGCTGAATGCGTCAGGCCCAACCACGTCCGATAGCCTTGTGACTTAACCTTGCGCGCCAAGGCACAATCGTCAATCAGCGACTCACGCAGAGAGTCAAATGCTTTGACTCTCTCGAGCACCGATGTTTCAAGCAAAATACAGCCGCCGGCGGCTGCGGCCAACCACGGAAGACGCGGGCTATTCGCTAATTGAAACGGATAGAGTAATTTGAAAAAATAGACAAACGCAGGCATTAACAGGCGTTCCCAAAATCCTTCCATGCGTAAGCTCACCATCAGGGATACAAACTGCCTGTTGTCGTCGCGCATTTTGTTGAGTAAGGCCGCTAATATACCTGGTTGCAGACTTATGTCGGCATCTAACAACAACAGCTTAGAGGTCTTCACTTGGCTGCGGCCCTGTTCTAAGGCCCAGAGTTTGCCACTCCAACCATCAGGCAGCGGGTTTCCTTTGATAATCTTGAGATTGGGTATAGCAGATTGTTGCGCCAATTCCGCGGTATTGTCAGTAGACTGATCGTCAACCAGAATGATATTGAGTCCCTGACCTTGCTTCGCCAATGACTGTAAGCTTGCAATTATCGTAGCGGCTTCATTTCGTGCGGGAATCAACGCAGTAACATCGGACAAATCCAGAGACTCAGTACTGCTATTGCTATCGAGGGACTCTTTTACGCTCCATGGACGCCAGGGCAATATCAATATAATAATCCATATTGCACAACTGCCGGCAGTGAGTAGAAATACACTCATTGATTAAACCTAAATCAAACCGATGTTCTAAGCGCTTTCCTTACTTTGCATACCAACGCTTAGCTCGACATTGACGCTTTCATTTTTCTGATTAGCTTCTGAATACAAAACCGGAAGATCGGGTGCCATAGGTCCAGAAGTCCTGGGACCTTTTAGAGCAACACGCAGAGCCGTAAGCGGTCTGGCAAAGGTATCATTAATCGCCGTGGGTTCGTATCCACAATGTACCATACAATCGGCACAGGCCTCGTGACGGCCCGTACCGTAGCGTTCCCACTCTGTTTCTTCTATAAGTTCTTTAAAACTGTTGGCGTAGCCTTCGCCGGATAATAAATAACACGGCTTTTGCCAACCAAACACATTGCGCGTCGGATTTCCCCAGGGAGTACATTGGTAGGTCTGGTTGCCAGCCAAAAAATCCAAAAACATACTGGACTGATTAAAACTCCACTTCTTTTTGCTCTGACGCCAGAGTTTAAATATTTCCCGAAACAAACGTTTACTGGCCATTTTACGTAGAAAAATATCCTGCTGTGGCGCCCTGTCATAACTGTATCCCGGAGAAATAGTGACGCCTTCCACGCCTAATTGCGTTGCCATATCCATAAATTCGGCAACCTCTTCGGGGGATTCACCTTGAAACAAGGTGCAATTGATATTCACACGGAATCCTTTAGATAAAGCCAGTTTTATCGCTTTAATGGCTTTGTCATATACGCCTTGTTGGCATACAGAAGCATCGTGCTTATCCTGGTTACCATCAAGGTGCACCGAAAACGTCAAATAAGGAGAAGGAGTAAATTTATCAATATGCTTGGGCAGTAATAGACCGTTTGTACAGAGATAAACAAATTTCTTGCGCGCAACAATACCTTCAACGATTTTCGCAATTTCTTTATGGATTAGAGGTTCGCCTCCCGGAATGGAAATCACCGGCGCACCACACTCATCCACGGCTTCCAGACATTCATCCACACTCATACGTTTATCAAGTATTTCGTCAGGGTGGTCGATTTTCCCGCAACCGGAACAAGCTAAATTGCAACGAAACAAGGGTTCCAGCATAAGTACCACCGGATAACGCTTAATCCCTTTTAATTTTTGCGTTAAGATGTATTTCCCTACCCGAAATTGCTGGATTAGTGGAATTGACATGATAAATCCTCAATAAATAATAAATAATTCTTAAACCGACTCAGCTAAATGGTCGGATGTGGCAGTTTGTAACAAATCAGTCTTGGGAAGACGAAATGTGGTTGACTCTTCCATACCATCCAATTCCGTGATTTGCTTTACGCCGTAACTACGTAGTTGTTCTATAACACCCTGTACCAGTACTTCGGGAGACGAAGCGCCTGCCGATATACCGATTTTGTTAATATTACCTTTAAACCATTTTGGGTCCAGATCGTTTTGATCCTGGATTAAATACGAGGGAACCTTACAGACTTCACCCACTTCCCGCAAACGGTTGGAATTCGAGCTGTTACGCGCACCGACTACCAACAATAAGTCCACACTCTCCGAGAGATCACGCACCGCATTCTGGCGATTTTGTGTGGCATAACATATATCATCCAGGGAGGGGCCTTCTATGTCTGAAAAGCGCTCTTTCAGAGCTTCTATGACATCACGAGTATCATCGACACTCAAAGTAGTCTGAGTCACATAGGCCAATTTTTCATTGTCGGTCACTTGCAGGGTCTGTACTTCTTCAACTTCAGAAATAACATACACTGGCCCATTCACCGAGCCCATTGTACCATCAACCTCTTCATGCCCTATATGGCCAATGATTATAATTGAATATCCCGCTTTACTGTAGCGTTGCGCCTGCAAATGCACCTTGGTCACCAATGGGCAGGTAGCATCTATAATCCGCAAATTTCTTTGCTTTGCCTCATCCACTATGGCATCTGCGACTCCATGGGCACTAAAAATTGTGATTGCGCCCTCTGGCACCTGCTGCAATGATTCGACAAATACGGCCCCACACGAGCGCAAACCCTTCACAACATATTGATTATGAACGATTTCATGAAATACATAGATCGGCGCGCCGTGAATATCTAGGGCCATATCCACAATATCTATCGCCCGAACAACTCCAGCACAAAACCCTCTTGGTTGAGCGAGAACAACTTCCATTAATTAACCCTTTGTAATCTGTGCGTAAATTGTAGTTTTATAGAGTAATAGTATCATATACACTCGATGAGAAACATTCTGGTCATTAGATGCCAATTAGAAGTTTTGATGCAATAAAAGACTGCGTAAGCGTCTATTATCCTTAAATTGCGTCAAGGAATTATTGATTTAGATAGTGAATTGATTGTAGGTGGCATTAACCACAAAGGCATTAAAATAAGACCGAGAAAAATCCAACCAGCGTCACTGCAACCGTATCTATGGTTTAGGTATGATAGGTTGTGATTGACCGAGAGTGAAATAAAACACAGCACCTTCATTAGGCTGAGATTCCGCCCACAACTTACCACTATGCCTTTTTATTATGCGCATTGTCGTCGCTAATCCGACACCATTGCCCTCAAATTGCTCCTCTGAGTGTAAGCGCTCAAAGGGGCGAAACAGTTTATCAGAAAACTCCATACTAAATCCCACACCGTTATCGCGTACATAATACACGGTATTTTTACCCTCGCCTAGACTCCCAATCTCTATGCTCGCGTTCGCAGTAGTACTGGTATATTTCCACGCATTACCAATAAGGTTTTGCAATATGATACGCACCAGGCCTTCATCTCCCCAAGCCTTCATGTCGGAGTGTATTGTTGACTTCACTTGCCTAGCTTTATCGACTTCATCAAGAGCTTGAAATTCATCTAATGCTAACGCACTTATATCGACACGCTTTAAAGACATATCCTGCTTTCCAACTTGGGCCAATTGCAATAAATCATCAATTAGCCTATTGAGTTTTAAACCAGATCCCTTAATACGATTTAGATAATCCTTACAGCCGCCAGGTATGTTCTCAAAATAATCTTCAAAGATAATGTCTACAAAGGAATTAATTACACGCACCGGCGCTCTTAAGTCATGTGCTACTGACGAAGTAAATTCTGTTAACTCTCTGTTACTTTCCTCTAGCGCAAACGTTCGCTCATTAATTCTTTTTTCTAAGGTGGCATTTAACTCATACAGTTCTTCTACAGCCATTTTGCGTTGCATTTCAAGGGTTAAACGAGAAGCAAACACACCTAATACGGGTGCCGTCCATTCGTTTAGTTCCATTGGCTTATCATCCATTACCGAAACCAAGCCTATGACACCTCGGTCTTTGGTCAAAAGTGGTGCACCAAAATAACTGTCTATATTCATATCAACCAGTAGATGATCATCGGGATAAAGCGATTGCGCATTAGTGGGAATAAGTTCCTTCTTTAAAGAAATGATATCCGCGCAGGGTGTACCCCCAAGATCATACTCAAAGTTTTGCGCAAAATGATCTCCCACCCTAACGGCTAGGGTTTGTACTTCTTTGCCATTGGGTTTAATTATGCCAATAAACGCAAATTTACAGCGATAAAGTTCCGCAAGGGTTTTTACACAGTAATTAAAAAATTCTTCACTGTCCTGACTGGATGTGGTAGTGGCGAGGGTTCTTAATACTTTTTCTACCTGGATTCGTTCGACCAAACCGGGTTCGGTATGGGAATCAGCATTATTATCAACTTTATTTGTATCGGTTTTTAATACGTCCTTTATTAAAAGCTCAATACGGCTTACCGCTTCTTGCAAATGTGTTACTTGGAAACGCTGGGTATTATCTAGCTTTTCACTTGATTTAACAAGCTTAAGCAGGGGGTCATTGACTTGATGGTCCAGACTATAAAGAACCATCTCTAACGCTTTATACGCAGATCGGCTATTAGCTTGAACAGATTGACCGGATTTCCCCGCCTCTTTCAACATGCACCTGGTTCCTTTCAATAAATCTGTTATTGTTTAACTACTTGTTGTTTCATTAAAAATATCTATTTGTGATTATGTTAAACACACTAAAACGCATTAAGTATAATACAGAATTTAAATTTATCATTATATCGCACTTATTAAAGTGTCTTATGTTAGATTCAAAATTTCATAGCTCATTGAAGCATATGATTTTTAGGGAAACACCTTGGCTTGCTCACTGATTGTGATTTTATCAGAACAGGTTTTTTGCAATTTACTCAATAATACATTGTTAAGGCATCCACATTAAATTTAAAATATAATCTCAGCATTTACTCATAGAACAAATCAAATGAACCAAAACGACCTCAATGATCTTAAGCTTCGCCTTCGTAAATTTGCCGACGAACGGGATTGGAATCAATTCCATTCGCCTAAAAACTTATCAATGGCCCTCATTGGCGAGGCGGCAGAATTGGTAGAACACTTCCAGTGGTTAACCGAAGAGCAAAGTAAGGCATTATCGAGCGACAAATATAATGAAGTGGTACTGGAACTCGCAGATATTTTTATCTATCTCATCCGTATCGCAGACAAACTCAATGTTGATTTAATCAACACAGCATACAAAAAAATAGCAATCAATGAACAAAAATACCCTGTAGAAAAAGTGAAGGGGAAATCAAAAAAATATACCGAATATTAATCAACGAATATCGACATTATTGAGGAGTAATAATGAAAATCTGTATTATTAGTGGTAGTCACCGTAAAAATGCTCAAAGCCTTAAAGTTGCTGGTTTCATCCAGCAGGCTCTTGAAGACGGTATTAGTAATGAGACCGCATTACTTAGCCTGGCAGATAATCCCTTACCACTTTGGGATCAAGGTGTGTGGGAAGGTGATGCAAAATGGGTTGAGCTTTTGACCCCCATTCGTGAAGATCTGGTGTCAAGCGATGCTTTTGTCGTGATTACTCCAGAGTGGCATGGTCAAGTTCCGTCTGGTTTAAAGAATTTCTTTTTGTTATTCGGTAAAAATGAGTTGGGCCACAAACCTGCCTTGATAGTTTCTGTCTCTTCGGGTGATGGCGGCGCGTATCCAGTTGCGGAGTTACGTATGAGCAGTTACAAGAACAACCGACTTTGTTATATCCCGGAACAAATTATAGTGCGCCACGTAGAAAAAGTTCTAAATGAGAACACTGAAGAAAATGATAGCCGCTCGGACAGCTACTACCGCGAACGTATTCCTTGGGCACTGAATATTCTTAAGGAATACGCAAGCGCCCTTGTGCAGGTTCGAAACAGCGGAGTGACACAAAGCGACACCTTTGGTAATGGGATGTAAACCACGTCAACGATTTGAATGTTAGTCAGCTGCTAATATGACACCCGTACCAGGGTGTAGATAAAAGGAATCAATTGCCGGCTTGCTAAAGGGTAAACCATGTCGGTTAACTTCGATGCGGTAGCCATCAACAAGCATTTTCCATTTTCCTTTTGGAAGATTAAAATCTGCACCTGCACTGCTACCGTTGAATAAAAGCACTAAAGACTGTTTGCGTCCGCGCAACCGAAACCGGCCAGGAGCAGGTCTTAGTACGACTCCCAAGGCATTGACATTATCATCGTGGGGATAGCCGGTAGGATAAATCCAATCAATATCCCAATCCTTGCAGCCTTCCTGATTTTGTCTAAGCCGTCCGGTATAATGGAAATGCGAAAAGGTTTTGCGCAACACAATTAGTTTGGCGACCGACTCAACCAGGTCTTGATGTACGTCAAGATTACTCCAGTCGATCTGATTAAGATCGGGACGATTATACGTGTTGTGCTCTCCTTGTTTGGAAAACATCAACTCCGAACCCTCACTTAACATGGGTATACCCTGTGATGTTAGCACGAGCATGATTCCTAAAAACGCTCGTCTTTTATCGTGTTCGGTAAAATCAGCCAGTGTTTTTCCGTCGTGACTGGTTATATAATTTATACATTGTTGCGGTCTTTGCGCCCATCCACCGTCATCGATGTGGCTGCCTTTAAGAGCACACATGAGCCGACCCCGATCATGCTGATCACCTTCTCCCATTATAAAGGTTCTTGCAGGCTCACGGAAATCGTCGTTCCACACAGCCCAGCGGGTTTCGGCTAAATCATGGCTTAGATCGCCTTTGCCCCACATAGTACCACCCAGGGCCCAAGGCTCTGCAATCAAATAGATGTGTTTTGGTAAGCGTCGGTCGATCTCACGCATGGTTGTCTTATCATGCAACGCCCCAAGATCGAAACGAAAACCGTCGAATCGATATTTTTCCACCAAATGTTCCAATGTTTGAATAATGGTTTCCCTAATCAAGGGATGTTCCGTGTGAATGGTTGGGCCACAACCCGAGCCGTGGCAAAAATCTCCATTGTCGTGTTTTCGATAAACGACATCTTCGCCCCAGGCCTTCACTAACAACTCACCACCGTGGTTAAACACCACATCAAGTAATACTGGAATACCGCGACCGTGCATGGCATCCACCAATCCCATTACTTCTCGATTAATATCATCTTTGTTAAGGGCATAGCATTCGCGCATAGCGCGGAACGAAGTAGAGAAATAGCCCCAATCTTGCCCCAGAAAATTATCGTTTGCGTGCAAGGGCAAAAACTCTACCGCCACATTGAGATTTTGCAGATGACTTAGTACCGATGGTGAACGCGCACCCACGTAGGTTCCACGATGATTTTCTTCGTCTACCTCAGCACTTTCATGTCGACTGAGAGCCGGAACATGGGCTTCATAAATAACGATATCGCTAATTAGCGGCGTATTGAAACGACGGTGTTGCCATTTGTAGCTAATGTCATTAAACAGCGAAACTAAATTGTGCTCTTGTCGTTCGGTACGGTGGGCAAGTGGATCTGAGACTTCGACAGTCTCCCCATTACGCGTCACCTTGAAATGGTAGACACGACCATTCAACTCACGATAAGGGAGATGTAGACGCGTTGCCCAATGACCACCTTTTTTCTTTTTCATGGGCCAGTGCTTACGGCAACCTTCAACAACAAGCGATACAGCGTCGGCATCCGGATTATAAAAATGGATTGCCGGCCGCTGCCAGTTTAACCACGACATTGTATCTATCCTTTCCATAACTCTATTTATACAAAATTTAGCGCAAAATTGACAATTATCTCTTGAATACTTATTTTGATGCAAACCTGTAAAACTAACAGCAATTATCGTACCCTGCATAGTAATATTTATTTAAGGTACTGATATAAAATACAATAATTGCTGAAAACTCAAACATATTGGTCACTCAATTTTGGCGCTAAACAATTATGGGCAGACACCTTGCCACACTTTTTTCAGCTTGTAATACAATGACTTACATATTAATGAAAATTTTTTGTAATAAATGGAATAATTAACCGGTTTTGGCGCACTATATATCTACTTATAACAAAAAACTGATAATACCGTGAGTCCTAAATAGTGACGTGGATCAAAAAAAATAAAAATCATTCCCTGTTTGATGTGTGGACGTCCCGTTATCACGCGGCCTTATATAGACATGCATTATGGATGACCGGTAACGCTGAACTGGCCGCCGATATGGTGCAAGAGACCTATTATCAAGCCTGGGCTTCAATGGAGCGCTTGCAAGAAAATGACAAAGCATTTCCTTGGCTGCTTACCATTTTGCGTCGCGTTGTTTACAAGGAACAACGTTATCAATACAAAAACATTGAAACCCTAAAACAATTGCAAACTTTCGAAGACTCGAGCGGTGGCGATAATAGCCACGTATTACTCGATCTCTATTATATGTTTGACAAACTCTCAAGCAAGCATCGAGAAACCTTTTTGCTGTTTTACTTACATGGTTTTAGTTACGCAGAAATTAGCCAACAATTGGGTGTCCCTATTGGTACGGTTATGAGCCGGATTTCGCGGGCCAAAAAAATACTTAATACACTTAACGATTCCGAGCATAAAAATGTGGTCGATTTACAAGCAGCAATACGCGGAGAAAAATCATGAACTCTGATCAAGATTTAAAGGATCGATTGATGCGTCCCACACCACCTCAGGATCTGGAACAAAAGCTACGGGCAAACTGGCAACAACAACTGTCTCAACAATCAGCATCACGGACGAATAGTTCATCTACTAAGCACTGGCGTTTAGTCGCCGCTAGTGTTGCCCTATTTGTCATTGTCGCCGTTTCCTTTGTGGGGATTAATAAAACGCCCAGCGTTATTGCGGCAGCGCTTAAGGACATAAGCTCTGACAAAAAACAAAACATCGGCTTAGCCGTACCCACTGAAAAATGGCTAGCGGCTCATCAGGTCAACATGCCTCCATCGGTTATGCCAATAATGATGTCAAAATATTGTTTAATCGATGGCAACAAAACCCTACATTTACAAATAGCCGGAGAAAAACAAGGTGAAGTTCATTTATTTATTTTTCCAGGTAAATTTGATAGGGCTATTTGGCAAAACCGTAAAGGCACCACCTCGTCCATGCCCTGGCAGCTTATTCAAGCTTTTAATGATTTATCTGTGCTCGTTCTACATAGTAATAATATGGACAATAAAAAAGTCCAGCAACTCATTCACACCATGTTTTACGCCTAATAAGGCAGTTTTATAACTATAATAAGGAGCTTTTTATATGAAAAACATATCGTTAAAAATCTGTAGTGTTGCATTAACCGGTCTTTTAAGCACGCAGGTCGCGCTAGCCGCTGATTTATTTCCCGAACCGGCATTTGTATCGTTAAAGGAATCCAATCAAGTTGCGAAATATCCAGGACAGATCATTTGGCAAGGTGGTCCCAAAATGCTGTACAACTCCATAACGCCTGATGGAAAAAAATTGGTCGTAAGCAGCCCCAAGGAATCGAGTATTTATGTATTTGATGCCAAATCCGGTAAACAGCTTGGCACCGTTAAATGCGACAAAGCCTCAAAAGGCTTAAAAATTACGCCAAACGGAAAAGAGGTGTATGTAAGCAACGAAGCAGCTAATTCTATTAGCGTGGTGGATTTAGCCGCCATGAAAGTAGTGGCCACTATCCCCACTGATGAAATGCCCCATAATGTTCGTTTTACGAAAAATGGTAAAACCGCCTATGTCACACTACAAGGTGGCGCAGGTTTGGGGGTCATCGATACCGGTACACGCAAAGTCACCAAAGTGATTCCCACACCGGGCATTAACAATCCACACAACCTGGATTTATCCAAGGACGAATCGCTGGCATTTATACGCGACACCTCCGGACTGGTTGGCGTTTTGGAGATCAAAAGCGGTAAAGTCATAAAGTTAATTGAAGTTGGGAAAGGTCACGCTGGAATTGATGTAATACCCAATGGCAAGTTAGTTTTCACCGGCGCCATTGCCGATGATGTAGTCACTGTAATCGATGCCAGTACCTATAAAGTAATAAAACAAATCAAGGTGGGTTTTGGACCACACGGTGTACGTGCCAGCAAAGATAACCGTTGGTTGTATGTGAGCGTTACAGCGGATGATCAATTGGCTGTGATTGATACCCAAAAACTGGAAGTAGTAAAGACTTACAAACTCGCAAGCTTTCCATTTTGGGTTTCGGTGAATGGAAATCCTTAATTCGAAAACCATAGTTGAAAAACATAGCTAGGATAACTTAGCAAATTGTAGCGTGTGCTGTGAGACTGCGAAAGCATTCAAAAAACCTAGAAAATGTGCACTATCCATAGGATGGATAAGTGCAGCGCGATGCACAGGGAAGTGCGAATGCCGCGAGAGGGCAGGAAGCCCGTAGCGGCATCCACCAATACCGTATGGTGGATGCACTGCGTTTATCCACCCTACATTAAGAATACTTTCACAGTTTCTGTGCACACGTAATTTGCCGCTGAATATTACATTTCGGGTATACCCGCTTAACTGTTGCTTGTCCTGTGCAAGTCCATTTTTTATTAGCTACGCACCAATTCAAATACCATACGAATATCACTATAGGAAAACTCATCTCCCAAGTGTTCTTTTATCACCTTCAGGCTTTCTTGCCCTTTTTCACCGAACGCCTGTTTGATTGCGGTGATTTTCTCTTCAGCCACAAACTCTGTGATGTCTAATTGACCCAAACCCACATAGTGCGCCAGATGCCCTTCGATGGTGGTGGTGACTAAACCACGTTCGCCGGCGATTTCCTTAATGCTCTTACCTTGTAAATAAAGATCGTAGCTTATTTGTTTGCTGTCTATTTTTGTCTCTTTTTGAGTAGCGCCAGGTTCTGGCAGATTTTGCTGAGGTTTTATTTTGTGCTCACGGCAATAGTCGCCAACGATGGCGGTAAGCGGTTCACCGTATTTTTCAGCCGTGCGTTTGCCAACACCCTTGATGTGCAATAAGGCGTCCAGCGTGGACGGTAAATCCGTGGCAATCTGTATCAGTACCCTTTGGTGCAGAATTTGATAGTGTTCCACCTCTTCTTCCCTGGCCTGTTTCGTTCGCCACACTTTCAGCGCCTGGAATAATTCAGGGTTTTCCATATCCGCGACGTCAATTGCTACTGCCTGCTGCCTGGCGGGTGCGCGAGGCTGGAAATCGATTTCCGCATGGGCAAGCGCACTGAGGCAGGCACTGGTTGAAAAGCCCGCGCGGCAACTGTGCAGACAAGCTGTTTTTATGACCAGACTATGTTGCAGTAATTCAAATGCCTTGGTGATTTTCTTTTTGATTTCCTTGTTATCGGTATCAAAGCGAAACGAGGATGCCCAATTGATTAAGCCTGCCTGAAGCTTTTCTGTAAAGTAACTGGATGCCTTTTGCACACGCTCCTGTAAATGCGGATCATCTTCCGGTGCATCGTCAGGTTTAAATAAGGATTGCAGTTGCCGCTTGAATTTGTCCGCGACGCTTATGATGTCTTCAAATACCTGCTGTTCCACCTCGTCGATGGATACACTGCCGGATAATTGAATTAGCTGGTGGTTATCATGCAATTGGTTGCTGAGTTTACTTAGATTGAACGCCAGTGATTGAAAATCAAAACAGTCCAGCAATACGTTTTTCTGATACAGGATTTTGGCGCTGTTCAGTTGTTCGTGGGTCGGCGTGTTCTGCTCGGTATGTTTCACAAATTGCAGCACCGCCGTATCGGTCGATACCGCACGTTGTGAAATGGGCGTACTCAGCACCATGCCCTCGAACGTCTTGCAACGGCTCAAGGCCACATAGACCTGACCATGGGAGAACGCGGCATTTGCGTCGATAATGGCCCTTTCAAAGGTCAAGCCCTGGCTCTTGTGAATGGTAATGGCCCAGGCCAGCCGTAGTGGGTATTGGGAAAATTCGCCAATCACTTTTTCGGTAATTTCCCGGGTTTTTTTATCTACGCTGTATTCGATATTTTCCCAAGTGACTGGCTCGACAGGGATTTCATGGTCATCATTGGGGCATTTAACGGTAATACCTTGCCGGTCAATATGAGTGACTTTCCCAATCTTGCCATTGAAATACAGTTTGTCCGTGGAACTGTCGTTGCGCACAAACATGACTTGCGCACCTTTCTTTAGCACCAATTTATCAGTCGTTGGGTAGATGTGTTCCGGGTAGTTGCCTTTAATGTTCGCATTAAACGTAAAGGTTTTGGAATTTAAGGCCTGCAGTTGCCTGTCGTTGATAGTTCCAGCTTTACGATTATGGGTGGTCAGGGTGATGTAGTCGTCTTCTTTAGCGGGCAGAAATTCCGGAATGTGGCGTTCATTTAAGGCCTGTAATGTGACGCTATCGAGGCGATTGTCGCGCACCCGGTTCAAGAGCTGGATAAAACGGGTATCGGATTGGCGGTAGATATGCTTCAGTTCAATGCTGATCATATCCGTTTGTTTCAAGGCATTACTACTAAAAAAATAACAGGAGTCATAATAGGTTTTGAGTAGGCTCCATTCATCGTCTTTAACCACAGGGGAAAGCTGATGCAAATCGCCAATCATTAGTAGTTGCACCCCGCCAAAGGGCAAGTGGGGGTGTTTGTAACGGCGCAACACGGCATCGACGCCATCCAACAAATCGGCGCGTACCATACTGATTTCATCGATCACCAACAGGTCGAGGCCTTTAATGATATTGATCTTTTCCTTACTCAAGCGACGCTGTTCCGCTTGCCGATGCACATCACTACCTGGCACATAAGGGCCAAAAGGCATCTGAAAGAAAGAGTGCAATGTGACCCCACCCGCATTGATAGCGGCCACGCCAGTTGGCGCAGTAACAATCATGCGTTTTGGCGTGTTATCCCTTAGTTTGTGTAAAAACGTGGTCTTGCCCGTGCCCGCCTTCCCGGTCAGGAAAATGTTTTTGCCGGTGTGCCGAACAAAATCATCGGCCAATTGTAGTTCGCGGTTTATCATAAAAATGAGGGGTGCTGTTGCATTGGTCGAGCTTAGCGTATGCAAAAAAGGCAATCAAGTACTCGTTTAAAGTAGGCGCTTGTCCAAACCCAATCATACGTGAAGTTTGGGAGATCCATATAATTACGCCCTTAGAAGAAATTAGTTCTTTTGGGTGGTAAGCAAACGAGTATCCATAAATTGAAAACCAAAGTTGGAAACAACTTCTTTTTGCCGCCTTCGTATACCCTAAATATGGGCAATCCCTATTTATCAATCTCCACAGCATCCATTCCTTAAACTGGTCATTTTAAACCTAAAAAGGGCCAATTAAGCCCCATTTCAAGCCAATAGTTAAGCTATTTTCGCCAGTTACCAGAAAGTTAGTTCGGTCCGACCACAACTCAGCCACTCAGCCACTCAGCCACTCAGCCCGAACTATATAGCCCTTTCTATTGAAATTTCTTTTTCTCATAAACATCAAAAATTTCCTTACCGTCCCAACAAAAACAATAGTGCACACCCTGCACCACAGGCTTTAATAGTCGGGGTCGGAACACGGCCACACATTCACCACCGGAATGCCGAACGCTGCTGTATGTAATGCCGTTTGATCCACTGTCTCGGAGCTCATTGGCAAACTGTTGTGCGGCTAAATACTTTACCGGATTCGGATCGTAGAGTTCGGGCAGTTCAATCTGTAAGTGACGTATGTCGTGAAAACGCGCATCGATGTCGGACGCATAGCTGCGCATATCGATTTCAATCGGCGGCTCATTCGTCGCAGAAAGAAATCGTGCACGGTGAAAGCGTGTTTCGGCCACAGCCGTATGGATGGTTTTGGCGGCGTAGTACACACCGTAATGACCACGGGAAAATCGGCTCCCTTCGGGATTTAAATGCGTAAAGGCCGCCATAATAGGTGTGGTTCCGGGTCCATACACGCGTTCATTTTCGAGGACCAGATCAATTCGTCCCAATTCTTGGCGCACACGATCATTCGTTAATCCCTCAATATTACTGATGATCTCCATGTCTTCCACGTTGGCCACACGGTCGAATACACCGACGGGTGGAAAACGACTGGATACCAAACGCCAAGAAGGTTTCCAACGAATGCGTTTTAATTCTGGAGTCACCCTAACCGCGTTGCGCGTCAAGGTATTGGCGAACGACGTAGAGATCGGCGACATTACCCGAGAGCATTCGTTCGAGCGCAGAATGACCCCCGAAGGTCGTGGCCGTATTGGGACGATGAATCCAGCGATCCGCGGATTCGGCTTTTGGCAATAAGATCTGTAGATCCTTATAAATGCCAAATATATAGGAGAGACGTTCCAGCTTCTCTTTGCTGAGTCGCGCGTTTTCCGGTTCACGCTTCCATTTAAAATACGTACTACGGGTACGCTCATCAAAACCCAATAAGGTCATCGCCTGCTCTGCGGTCAAATGCCAGTCTCGCACAATATTGAAAAACGTGCGCAGCGCCGCTTGTGCGGTTCGCCCTGGATCCTGAGAAAGCTTCTGTTCAATAGCCTTTGTCATCGTAATACCCTGATTAATGAAAAAGATTGAATGACCTGTTAAGTACAGTATAGCACTTTTTAGTCAATAAAGTACGTTATTGTACTTTTCGCGACTCACAACATAAGGGAGTATTATTACGGTGTATTTTTGAGTAACAGGGTCACTTGTAACGTGACCCTAAGGGATCCAGTGAGCACTAAAATTTTACCGATGTATAACCAATCACTCTCCCACTGAGTGAAGCAAGAACCTGCCCCCTTTATGAACCTAGCAACATTCCCATCGTTCCTTGAGCGTTCCGCAAAATGTTGAACGCGAAATAAACCTGATGATTAAACTCCTTAAACAGGCCATTTTAGGCCTAAAAAGGGCCAATTAAGCCCAATTTCATGCAAATAATCAGGCTATTTTCGTGTGTTATCAGTCAGTTAGCTCGGTCCGACCACACAATCCTTCGAGTGAAGCAAGAACCTGCCCCCTGTATGAACCTTAAAAGGGGACGCACACCTTTAATTAATCCTCCACCTTCACTGGCCGCCCCTGCGGCCGAAATTCAAGAGTACGTCCAGCATGGTTTTCCAGTTTCTGTATAAATCGTTTAGTCCCACAGGGTAACCCTCTTTCTATGTGTTTTCTTATAATATCGCGTTGTTGAGTTTGCTCTCCTTCTGCTAACCATTTTGACCAGTCTACAATTTGTTCAACCTGACGCCGCCATGATCTTTTTTTTGTTAATAATTCATCTGTTCGCACTCCGCAATGATG
>Ga0316187_10002188_pt1 | contig 17040 bp, 16 predicted proteins | sample CroRivburrow1_MG_FD_204927 | JGI IMG/M metagenome (GOLD analysis project Ga0316187, IMG submission 204927) | Coastal sediment microbial communities from Maine, United States - Cross River worm burrow 1 | ecosystem: Environmental > Aquatic > Marine > Coastal > Sediment | place: USA: Maine... | reverse complement strand
TCACCGAATTCACACTGCCATGTGATTTGCAGATGACATGAGTGGCACCATAAATTTGGCGCAAACAAAACCGACCGGAGATTTTCTCATGTTCAAATCAACTGCATTTGCCGTTGCCCTGCTCGTTATGACGGCAGTCCCCACACTGGCTGCAAGCGGCACCTTCAAAGGCGCCTCGGGTCACAAGACATCAGGGTCGGTTACGGTCACCGAGCAAGGCGGCAGGCTGGTCATCAAACTGGGATCGAATTTCAACCTGGATGGTGCGCCTGACCCCTATGTGTCACTGGGCAAAGGATCTCGCCCGCTCAAAGGCGGCACGGCGGGCGTTCTGGCGAAAAACAAGGGGGCCGGCACCTATTCCGTACCGGCCACGGCCGTCACGAAAGCTGCCAGGGAAGTGGTTATCTGGTGCAAAAAATATGCTGTACCACTCGGCGTTGCCAAGTTGAAATAGCCCGAATGCCCGCCGGGCTGATTGTCAAATCGCGACATTCGGCCTGACGTTTTTGGGCAAGACACCCTCAACGCGGGCATGACACGCTTTCACTCATCATGATTTGCTCACTTCCTGGCAAGTGACCGGCAATTGGTAAGGAAGGCGAACCGTCACGATGAGCGTTCCCACCGACAACTTCAGGCTTTCCGGCATGAGCGATACGGCTCGTGCGGTCTTGTTCCTGTGCGCCTGGATTTTCATATTCTCGTTTCAGGACGTGATTGTGAAACAATTATCGGATCGCTATCCGGCCCATCAGATCGTATTTGTCCGGGCCGTCATCGCCCTGCCCCTGATGTTCATGATCGTGCATTACGAATCAGGTCTTGGCACGCTGGCGACGCGGCATCCGGTGATGCATGCGCTGCGTTCGTTTATCGGGTTCGGTGCGTTTTTCTTCTATTATCTCGCCCTTCCGACCATGCCGTTGACAGCGGTGGTGGCGATCTGGTTTACCGCGCCGCTGTTCATTACAGCACTTGCCGTTCCCATCCTTGGAGAACGGGTCGGCTGGCGCAGATGGGCCGGAATACTGTTTGGGTTTGCAGGTGCCATGGTGATCATTCAGCCCGGCGCGGACACATTCCAGCTGACGGCCATTCTGCCAATCATTGCGGCTTTCTGCTATTCGATCTCGGCTTTGCTTGGCCGCAAGATGGGCATTACCGAATCAGGCTCCGTGATGGCGTTCTACATGATGATCACCTTCTTTTACTGTGGCGGCGCAATAGGCGTGCTGGTCGCTAATTTCGAACCCACGACAACTGCCGACAGCACGCTGAAATTCCTGTTGCTGCCGTGGCACATGCCAACAGGATACGAACTGGTGATGATGTTCGTTATCGGGGTGATTTCAGCGCTGGGATTCTGGCTGCTGGCCACAGCGTATCGCATCGGCAATGCCCCTACCGTCGCGCCATTTGAATATACGTCGATGCTGTGGGCCACGATCCTGTCGTATCTGTTGTGGGACGAGGTGCCGAAGGCGACCACCCTGGTTGGCGCCCTTATGATTATTGCGTCCGGCGTCTATGTGTTGCGCCGCGAGGCCGTCGTGAGAGATCGTCCGCTCGCCGGCAAAGGCATGTGGCGTTCGCGCAACTGACTTATACGAAGGGAATTATCGACTTTCCTGCAACCACAGCATCACCCGTGATGCCGCGCCGCCAGATTTGAAATGCCTCTGCGACCACAGCCTGAGCGAGGCGTCCAGCTGCACCTTCAGGTCAAATGGCGCCACCAGTTCGCCGCTCGCCAGGTGTGATGCGACAAGGGCTTCGTGTCCCATCAACACACCGGCACCATTTATGGTCTCTTCAACTGCCAGCGTGTACAGCGAGAACACCGGACCGCGGGGTATGAAATCAGAACCTGCAGCGCGACACCAGATTGCCCAATCATCGACCCAGGTTGAGTCCGACAGACAGGAAACTTGCGAAAGATCCTCCGTCGACCTGAGTTTTGCGGCCATCGCCGGCGAACAGACGGGAAAGATCACGTCACGGGCCAGTGCGCCCTTGGGGTCATTTCCGTAAAACAGGCTCAAATCATAGGGCACGCGTTTCAGGTTCGGCGGTGCTTCCATCGCAGTAATCGATATTGATATGTCCGGTGCCGCAGAGCGCAGGGCAGGCAGGCGTGGTGACAGCCACAATTGCGCCAGTGACGGCAAGGTGGCGATATGGACAGCGCTTGGGACGGCTTCATTGCGCAGGGCCTGGCAAGCCAGTCCAAGCCCGTCAAACGCCTCAGTGAAACGCGGCAGCACCGAGTGACCCAGAGCGGTCAGTTGCACCCCTCGCGCAGTGCGTTCAAACAGTGTTGCCCCCAATACGGCTTCCAGTGACTTTATATGTGCGGTAATGGCCCCTGGTGTGACGCCGAGTTCCTGCGATGCAGCGGCAAACCCGCCAAGCCGGGCGGCAGCTTCAAAAGCCCTGAGCGCGGTCAGCGGCAGGTCTTTGGGACGTGGGGGGGCAACAGCCATTTGAGCCTCATTTTTTCTGACCCTAATATTTCGCAAAACTGATTTGCCTGCAAGCCCGGCCACTGCTCTTTTGGAAAAACAATCAGTACTGTTGCCCGCCAAGGAGCTGACAATGACATGCCTTTCACCAAGACCCTGGGTCCCGGCTCACTGCGAAACGCTGGTGCAGCGCATTGCGACCGAAACGGCGCAAGCGTCCAGCACGCAGATCAATGCCCGGCTCGATCAGCTGGTTGAAGACAACAAAACCATCCATGAACGTGATTGCTTCAATCTCAACCCTGCCACCAATGTCATGAACCCGCGTGCGGAAGCCATGCTGTCTGCCGGCCTCGGCTCACGTCCGTCACTGGGATATCCGGGCGACAAATACGAGATGGGACTGGAAGCCATTGAGGAAATCGAGGTTATCGCGGCTGAACTGTGTGCGGAGGTCTTCGCCGCGCAGTATGCGGAAATCCGTGTGGCGTCCGGTGCCATGGCCAACCTGTACGGGTTCATGGCGCTGACCAAACCCGGCGACGCGGTGATCGTGCCACCTGCATCCATTGGCGGTCATGTAACCCATCATGAAGCCGGATGTGCGGGTCTGTATGGCCTCGACATCCATTATGCGCCGATCAGGGAAGACGGCTACACCGTCGATGTCGACGGATTGCGTGCCCTTGCCGGCAAGGTTCGTCCCAAGCTAATTACAATAGGCGGCAGTCTCAACTTGTTGCCACACCCTGTGGCTGACGTGCGCGCGATCGCAGATGAGGTAAAGGCCTGCGTACTGTTCGATGCGGCCCACCAATGCGGCATCATAGCGGGCCGGGCGTGGCCCAATCCTCTGGCGCAGGGTGCACACCTGATGACCATGAGCACCTACAAAAGCCTTGGCGGGCCGGCCGGCGGCCTGATTGTCAGCAATGACGCCGATATCGTGGAACGGCTCGACCATATCGCCTTTCCCGGCATGACGGCCAACTTCGACGCGGCTAAATCCGCAGCACTGGCCATCACCATGCTGGACTGGCGCGAGCACGGCAACGCCTATGGCGCCGCCATGGTCGAGCTCGCAAAAGCCCTGGCATCGGCGCTCGACGCCAATGGCATACCGGTTCACGGGAAAGCATTCGGCTACACCCGGTCGCACCAGTTCGCCATTGAAGCGGCGCGCTTTGGCGGCGGACAGGCAGCATCGAAAAAGCTGCGCAAAGCAGGGTTTCTGGCCTGCGGCATCGGCACGCCGGGCCCCGAGGTCGCAGGCGACATGAACGGTTTGCGCATCGGCACGCCGGAACTGGTTCGCTGGGGGGTAACGCCCGATCATGCGGAAAAGCTGGCCGGACTGATCGCCCGTGCCTTGACCACCAATGATCCCGGGTCACTGGCCAGCGAGGTGTCGGCATTCCGGCAGCAGTTTGACCTGTTGCATTTTATCAGGAGTTGAACGGCCGGAGTTGCTTCACTGCTGCGTGTTGCCTTGCTCTGCAGCGCACTCGGGTGATGATTTCAACATCACTCACCAGGCTGATTGCGAATGACTTCCAGCTCAAGCGGTTTGATCTTGCCATAGATCGACTTCGGATATTTCCAGCGGTTCCAGATTGTCTCGATTGGTACGAAGTAACGCCTTTCGAGCTTGCGGATGGCGGGCCGGCCGAACCATCTGCGTGGCGCTCGTAGCCAGTTCTTGCCCCACATGCGTTGCGATCGAACGAAATTGTGTGGCGGTTTGGCTTGCGGATGTCTTGCCGTCAGCCTGTGATTTGCGGCAAACTTTTGTTCGGTGAGATCAGTCCATGCCTCAGACCATCGCAGTTCGAAGAACCATCTGTCCTGGCGCCGGATGTTGCGGGGCGGCAGGTAGGTGACCCGTGATTGCGGCTCCAGGTAGATCTTGTCCTTGGTTTTGAACCTGAGAAACAAGTCGGCATACTCGTACATGTTGACTATCTCTTCGTCATACCGGCCGACATCTTCAAATACCTTCATGGCGATCAGTTGCAGGTGAAACTCCACAATCGGCGTTGGTTTCCTGACAAGATCCTTTTCGATATCAGCCAGGCGCACATGCGCGTTGTAGTGGAAATCATGGTACACGCGGGCTCCATCTTCAGTTTCCCGGATTTCCAGGTCACCGTCATAACCATGTACGTAGGTAAGCTCGGGCATCCGTTCACAAATCAACGGGCCCACAACCCATGCGCCGGTTTCTTCGGCGCAATTCACCAGGGCGTCCAGCCACCCGGGTGTCACCAGGACATCGTTATCGATGAAGCAAACATACTTTGTCTTGACGTGATCAAGGGCTGCGTTGCGGATTTGCGGAGGAGTTGTATACGTCTTCGACCGCAAGAGAAGGTGGGCGTTTCGAGCACAGAAATTTTCCATCCACGCGCGCTCGGCCGGAGGGGCGCCGGTATCAGTAACAATCATTGGAACTGATTGGGGCGTACACTCGACAATGCGCTCCAGCACTTTCTCGGTCATGTCAAAAGTGTTTCTTGCAAGAAACACGATCGTTACCAGTTTCGAAATGTCACGTGTTGTTGTTGTCACGAGGCGCCTCCCGCTTCATACGCACATAAATGATATAGCAGGGTTTTTTGGAGCATCGGCCCGCGTCAGTCAACGCCCGACCGACGATACAAACTGTCCGGTATCACGATGAGAAATGAAACAGTTGATGCCACGCAGCAATGCCCCGAGGGCCTGCCGCACTACTTCACCGGCAATCCGCGCTCCTGCAGGACCTGCCTGATCAGGTCGCGGGCTGATGCCGGGTTTTTGAAACAGCCTGCAATATTGCGGATCCGGCTGGCGATACTGGATTCGGGAAAGCCGATCTTTGCCATATCGGTACGCAGTGTGCCGGTTACCGTGTCGAACGCCTGATTGCCGAACCCCTCCTCGTCGCGCAGGCGGCGGATGGCCACGCAGTCGCTGATACTCTCATTCCGGAGATATTCAGGACCATTGCGCGGCGGAACAGGCCGGTCGACATCCCCGGTCTGGTGGTGAGCACATTCATGCCGGTCGATGAATTGCTGAAACTCACGCGGGGCGCTTGCAAAATTGAACCGCAGCACGACAGGTTTTCCGCTGCCGTCCCTGATCGCCATGCCGGCGGCCAGACCGGGACGGCCCCGATCCGTCGTGTTGAACTGAACCTGTTCACCCTTGTTGTTGGAACACACAGGGATCGCCGCAAGTTCATTTGCCGTGTCCGTGTTATCCTGTTGTGCACCTGCGCTGCCGGCGGACACCGCCACAACCAGTGCCGACATCAGCAATGCAACGGTCTGGCCATTGGCTGTCTGAAGAAAACCGGTCATGAGTCACTGAACAACAAGGCCGGCACCTCGGAACTGCCCTCGGTCAGACCGGTCGCGGCGTGCACGATCGCATTCGCATCGATGCCGAAATGATCGTACAGATCGGCAATGGTGCCGGTCTGGCCGAAGTGCTCCACGCCAAGCGGAATTGTCCGGTGCCCGACCACGCCGCCGAGCCAGGCAAGCGTTGCCGGATGGCCGTCAATCACGGTGACAATGGAGCAGTTTGAAGGCAGTGGCGACAGCAGGGCCTCGATGTGAGACCGCGCCCGGGCATTTCCGCGCCGGCGATCACGCTGTGCTGCAGTCCATCCGGCATTCAACCGGTCGGCGGAGGTCACCGCCAGAACGCCGACATCACGCCGGACTTCGGCAATACGCCCTGCCGCCACAATGGCCTGCGGCGCAACACAGCCCTGGTAGGCAATGACCACTTCGCAGTTCGGCCCCGGCTCGCGCAACCAGTACGCCCCGTCAATGGTACCCTGCCGGAAATCGTCATTGGCGCGGGTGCCGGGCTGTTCAATCGGGTTGGTGCTCAGGCGCAGATAAACCGATCCGCCGGTTTCGTCACGCAGCCAGGTGCGTTCATCACGGTCGCCCTCACCGTCCTTCTGCATATACTCGAACGCCCATTGCATGATCACCGCCAGTTCATCGACAAAGGCAGGTTCGAACGCGGCCAACCCATCCTGGCTCATGCCGATGAGCGGCGAGCCGATGGACTGATGCGCGCCGCCTTCAGGTGCCAGCGTGACACCGGACGGCGTGCCGACGATCATGAAGCGGGCGTCCTGATAGCAGGCGTAGTTCAGCGCATCAAGACCGCGGGCCACAAACGGATCATACACCGTGCCCACCGGCAGCAGGCGCTTGCCAAACAGCGAATGAGACAGGCCGGCCGCGCCGAGCAGCAGGAACAGGTTCATCTCGGCAATGCCAAGTTCGATATGCTGGCCTTCTGGCGTGAACTCCCATTTCGCCGTGGAGGGAATTTTCTCGCTGATGAAGGTGTCTGCCTGTTCGGTCCGGGCAAACAGTTTGCGCCGATTGACCCAGGGGCCCAGATTGGTGGTGCCGGTGACATCCGGTGACGTGGTGACGATGCGCTCAGCCAGTACACTGTCTCCCTTCGACAGGTCATCGAGGACCTTGCCGAAACCCATCTGGGTTGAAATTTCACGCTCAGCGGACGGCTCAATGGCCGGCACCGGTATTGCAGGTTCACTGAAGCGGCGCACGCCTTTGGAAAAGAACGCGGTCTGATCAAGAAACGCCTGCAGGGCCGCCGGGTCACTGACCGTTGCAAACCTGTCCCATTCCTCGCCTTCGGTCACGCCCATGTGCTGTTGCCATGCCGCCATCTGGGTCTTGTTCATCAGCCCGCCATGATTGTCCTTGTGGCCGGCAATCGGCGTGCCCCATCCCTTTACCGTATAGGCGAGAAAGCAGACTGGCCGGTCATGGTCGATCGCCTCAAAGGCCTCGGCCATGGTGGCCACGCAGTTGCCACCGAGGTTTTCCATCAGCTCGGCCAGTTCATCATCTGATCTTGCATCGATGAGGGCCGTTACATCGCCCTGGTCGCCGAGGTCGTCCATCAGGCGCTTGCGCCATACGGACCCGCCCATGAACGTAAGAGCCGAATAAAGCTGGTTCGGACACGCATCGATCCAGGCTTGCAGCTTGTCGCCTCCGCGTTCGGCAAAGGCCGCGCGCTGCAGATGGCCATATTTGACACGCACGACATCCCAGCCGAAGGCATCGAATATCTTTTCCACCCGCTGCCAGAGGCCTTCGCGCACCACGCCGTCCAGCGACTGGCGGTTATAGTCGATAATCCACCAGGTATTGCGCAGGTCGTTCTTCCAGCCTTCCTGCAGGGCTTCATAGATATTGCCTTCGTCCAGTTCGGCATCCCCAACCAGCGCCACCATTCTCCCCAGCGCCATGCCCTGCCCCCAGGTCTTGGCGGAAATATAGTCCTGCACCAGCGAGGCAAACGAGGCTATCGCAACGCCGAGGCCAACCGAGCCGGTCGAGAAGTCGACATCGTCGATATCCTTGGTGCGCGATGGATATGACTGAACCCCGCCGAGCCCGCGAAAGTTCTCCATCTTCTCGCGCGTCTGGTTGCCCATCAGATACTGAATGGCGTGAAAGATCGGCGACGCATGCGGTTTCACAGCCACCCGGTCTTGCGGCCTGAGCGCGGAGAAATACAGCGCCGTCATGATCGACACCATCGAGGCCGACGATGCCTGATGGCCTCCGACCTTGATCCCGTCAGCCTTGGTCCGGATGTGATTGGCGTTGTGAATCATCCAGTGCGACAGCCATAACAGCCGTTGCTCTATGGTTTTCAGATGGCCGTTTCGGGTTGTCATCAGCACTTTCCCGCTGCAAAGATTTACTCAATCTGCAGCAAGTGTAGCCATTCGGCGCGTGAGCGCCACCCGCATATTCACGACATCGGCCGGACGAAAATTACGTCACTTCTTGCCTTGCTGGTAGGACATCGTCGCCAGCACAATTCCGAATGTTACAAACCCGAGTATAACCATGGCAAGATACAACTGTTCATAGGTTGTCATGACTTCTCCTCCATTGTTCACGTACCTGACAGTGTGGAGAATGTGCCGCAGGCAATGAGAATGCATGTTGATCCAGGTCAATCCGGAAACATCGGCGCCTGCTCCGATTGCCGTCTCCTCCCCTGATTCTCGCGACAGGCAGCACTAACGCAACCTTTGCGAGTATGCTTTGTCGGCAAAACAACCTTGGGTGCGCTGCCGTTAACCTCCTGTTAACCAAAAAATTCTGCGGTTTGTTTTGTGAACGACACCATATCTGGTGGTGTTAACCCGGTGTTCAGACCCATGACAGTCGCGTGATGGTAAATTTCTATGGATATAGTCTGCCGCAACGTCGCGGAATCGTTGAGGTTCAGGGGCGAATCGTGGCTATCTCCGGTTATCCACAGAACCTGTCAAGGCTGTGGATACTATATGTTGTGGTAAGGTTTCGTTAACACACTAGGTATTGACGAGACCCCGTAATCAGCACTACATTCATGTGCATGGGAACGGGGCATGGGACGGCTCGGAGTTAGGGCCATCCCCAAGGTAATTTTAGTTACCGAACTCCAGATGTCTAACGATGGATAAAGCGGAGTGATACCGCACTATCCAAACGGGGAAGCTGTGTCTTGTGCGTACGGGCTGGGAAGCCAGGTACGCGTGAAGGGAGAGCTTTGCTGTGAAATATTGTCTGTATGGGCGCGTAAGAACAAGAGAAATGCTGAAAAGCGATTGAAAACAACAACTTGATCAATTGAAAGCAGATAGGCTGCTTTGAAGGGGAATACAATGCGGGTAGAACGGCGCTTTACAGCCGAAGGTAACGGTCCATATGCAGGTGTGGAATTTCGCAAGGCGACCAGCGAAATCAAGAACCCTGACGGATCTGTCGTGTTTCAGCTCAAGGACATTGAAGTCCCCAAGGCCTGGAGTCAGGTAGCGTGTGACATCATCGCGCAGAAATACTTCCGCAAGGCCGGTGTTCCCGCGCGGCTGAAAAAGGTCGAGGAAAATTCCGTGCCGTCATGGTTGTGGCGGTCCGTGGAAGACACCGAAGCACTCGCCGAATTACCCGAAGACGAGCGCTATTCCTCTGAAATGTCGGCACAACAGGTGTTCAACCGGCTGGCCGGAACCTGGACCTACTGGGGCTGGAAAGGTGGCTATTTCGACGCCGAGGAAGACGCGTTGGCGTTTTACGAAGAGATGGTCAACATGCTGGCCACCCAGCGCTGTGCCCCAAACAGCCCGCAATGGTTCAACACCGGCCTGCACTGGGCCTATGGCATCGATGGCCCTGGCCAGGGTCATCACTATGTCGACTTTGAAACCGGCAAGCTGACCAAATCAACATCGTCTTATGAACATCCGCAGCCGCATGCCTGCTTCATCCAGTCTATCTCGGATGACCTGGTCAATGAAGGCGGCATCATGGACCTGTGGGTGCGCGAAGCCCGCCTGTTCAAATATGGCTCCGGCACCGGCTCCAACTTCTCCTTCATCCGCGGCGAGAACGAACCCCTGTCGGGCGGCGGCAAATCTTCCGGCCTGATGAGCTTTTTGAAGATCGGCGACCGGGCAGCCGGCGCCATCAAGTCAGGCGGCACCACCCGCCGGGCTGCCAAGATGGTGGTCGTGGATGTCGATCATCCCGATATCGAGGCCTATATCGACTGGAAGGTGAAGGAAGAAGAAAAGGTCGCAGCGCTTGTTACCGGTTCCAAGGTCACCCAGCAGCACCTGAAAATCATCATGAAGGCGTGCGTCAACTGTGACGGCTCCGGCGACGATTGCTACAATCCTGCCAGGAACCCGGCCCTGAAGCGTGCCATCAAGGACGCGCGCAAGTCGCATGTGCCCGACAGCTATATCAAGCGCGTCCTGCAGTTTGCAGCGCAAGGCTTTGAAGAGATCGAATTCGACACCTATGACACCGACTGGGACGGCGAAGCCTACCGCACGGTATCCGGCCAGAATTCCAACAACTCTGTGCGCGTGACAGACGAATTCCTGCGGGCGGTTGAAAACGGCTCTTCATGGGACCTGAAATGGCGCATGCGTGAAGGCGTCGCCAAGACAATCGATGCCGGTGACCTGTGGGAAAAGATCGGCAATGCTGCATGGGCCTGTGCTGATCCCGGCATCCAGTTCCATACCACCATCAATGACTGGCACACCTGCCCGGCATCCGGCGATATCCGTGCCTCGAACCCGTGTTCGGAGTACATGTTCCTGGATGACACGGCCTGCAACCTGGCCTCGCTGAACCTGTTGACCTTCCTCGACAAGTCCAACTCGAAGTTCGACATCGAGGGCTTTGAGCACGGTGTGCGGCTGTGGACCATGGTACTGGAAATTTCCGTCCTGATGGCACAGTTCCCGTCAAAGGAAATCGCCAAACGCTCTTATGAGTACCGCACTCTCGGCCTCGGCTTTGCCAATATCGGCGGCATGTTGATGACGTCCGGCATTTCCTATGACTCAGATGAAGGCCGCGCCATTTGCGGTGCCATTTCGGCCATCATGACCGGTGTGTCCTACGCAACCTCTGCGGAAATGGCCGGCGAACTTGGCCCCTTCCCCGGCTACAAGAAAAACGCCAAAGCCATGCTGCGGGTGATGAAGAACCATCAGCTGGCCGCGCGCGGCTCAGCCCAGGGTTATCAGAAGCTGGCGGTGAACCCGGTGCCGCTCGACCGTGCAAACTGCGCCGACAAGAAGTTGGTTGAACACGCCGTTGCAGCCTGGGACCGGGCCGTTGAGCTTGGCACCCAGCACGGCTACCGCAATGCGCAAGCCACGGTGATCGCGCCGACCGGCACCATCGGCCTGGTGATGGATTGCGACACCACCGGCATCGAGCCCGACTTTGCCCTGGTGAAGTTCAAGAAGCTGGCCGGAGGCGGTTACTTCAAGATCATCAACCGCGCCGTGCCTGCAGCCCTGCACACACTCGGCTACACCGAAGCGCAGATCGAAGCCATCATCAAATATGCCGTCGGCAATGGTACGCTGTCAGACGCGCCCGCCATCAACCATGAAACACTGAAAGCCAAGGGCTTCACCTCCAGGGAACTGCAGGTGATCGAAGATGGCCTGGCATCGGCGTTCGACATCAAGTTCGTGTTCAACAAATGGACGCTGGGCGAAGAATTCTGCACCAAGACGCTGGGTATCTCTGCTGAGCAGCTCGAGGATTTCAACTTCTGCCTGCTGAGCCATCTCGGTTTTGCCAAGGCAGACATTGAAGCCGCCAACATCTTCGTGTGCGGTGCCATGACGCTGGAAGGCGCACCAGGGCTGAAAGACGAACACCTGTCCGTGTTCGACTGCGCCAATCCGTGCGGCCGTCTCGGCAAGCGCTACCTGTCGGTCGACAGCCATATCCGCATGATGGCGGCGGCACAGCCGTTCATCTCGGGCGCCATCTCGAAGACCATCAACATGCCGAACGAGGCAACCGTTGAAGACTGCCAGGCAGCTTACATGCTGTCGTGGAAACTGGCCCTGAAAGCCAATGCGCTGTACCGCGACGGATCCAAGCTCAGCCAGCCGCTCAATGCGGCCCTGATCGAGGATGAAGACGAGGACGCCGATGACATGGTCGATCAGATCGCAGCCATGCCGCAGACACAGCGGGTGGAAAAAGTGGTCGAGAAGGTCATTGAAAAGGTTCTGGCGCGCGAGCGTGAGAAGCTGCCACAGCGGCGCAAGGGCTATACCCAGAAGGCCATTGTCGGCGGGCACAAGGTCTACCTGCGCACCGGTGAATATGACGACGGCAAGCTCGGCGAGATTTTCATCGACATGCACAAGGAAGGTGCTGCGTTCCGTGCCATGATGAACAATTTTGCCATCGCGGTATCCCTTGGCCTGCAATATGGCGTGCCGCTGGACGAGTATGTCGAGGCGTTCACCTTCACCCGCTTTGAACCTGCCGGTCAGGTACAGGGCAATGAGGCCATCAAGAACGCCACGTCGATCCTCGACTATGTGTTCCGCGAACTGGCCGTGTCCTATCTGAGCCGCAATGACCTGGCCCATGTGGAGCCTGCCGACATTCGCTTCGATGCCATGGGCAAGGGCGAAAACGAAGGCAAGGCGGGTGCTGCACCTTGTCCTCCAGGCGGCATGCCGGCCATGGCGGTGGCGTCTTCCGGGTACACGAGACAGAAGCTGTCGGACAATGTGTTCATGATGCCAAGCAGCCTGAAATCAGCCGCAGTGGCCAACCCGGTTGCCGCCAGCCAGTCACGCATCGAGGCAGCCTATGTGGCAGACGGTGCCGCTGCTCTTGATGTCGCGGTTGAGATGGCAGTCGAGGCAAGCCTGCAGCCGGTGGAAGCGGCAGTCGCACCGCTGGACATCGATTCGGACGGCCAGGTGAAATCCGAAGCCGAACGCCGGGTCGAGGCCCGCATGAAGGGTTATGAAGGCGACAGCTGCGGCGAATGCGGCAACTTCACCCTGCTGCGCAACGGCACCTGCATGAAATGCGATACCTGCGGTTCGACGAGCGGGTGTTCGTAAAATAACATTGAGGGGCGGCGGTTGTCTGCGGATAACCCCGCCCACCAAATCAGTTCGCGGCCCGACATTACGTTCGGGCTTCAAGCACAACTCAGAACAAAGGAGGTACATAAAACAGAACTGATTACAAACACAAACGCCGGAGCAATTCGCCCCGACGTTGTGTCCCCAGCAGCAACCCGAGGCGCTGTTAGGGCGATGAAAGCTGCGGATACCCGCTACCTTCAGTTAGCACTTCTTGGTACGGGATTCGATTGCCAGAGTCGACTAGAGTCCTCAGTTATCCAGTAGCCATAGGAGATAAAAATGGCCACTAACCCCCCAAGCGGTGATGGTCACCGCAAAGGCGCGATACGCGACCGCTCCCAAACCCATAATCCGAAAACGGACCAATGGGTCAAAAGGGACACTGATACCGGACGTTTCATGGATGTGAAGCAAGACGGTACAAAGTTCAAAGGCGTTCGCCGCGAAAAATGACAACAGGGAGGTGGGACTTCGGCCCCGCCTCTTTTCAAGAGATTAGTCGATAATTGGTTAGATTAAATTTGGCTCTGAGGCGGCCAATTCTTCTGCGCCGTGATCAAGTTTTATCACTCCATTTATTAGCCAGTTTCCGTAGGCTTTGTGGGTTCCCATTGCGAGCACGAAACCCTGAGTAGGATACTCACTACCAAATCTTTCTTGCATGTATTCTAGGGCCTTCGCCGAGCCGTATTTACGTTTCCATTTCAAATATGTTGCTTCAATCTCCCAGTCCTGACAAGTACCCGTTCGGTCACCATCATCTGTGCTGTAAGAATACCTGAATGCAAACTCAGCGGGTTCGTAAGGTACGAGGGATTTGTCTAGTAAACCAAATAGACTATTCTCCTCTTGAGAATGCCATTCGGTGAATTGTTGTTTCTCTTTTGCATAGACCACATCACTTTTTCTAACCCAGTGGAACTTGGCGTTCCGAGGACGTAACAGAGCAAGACTACGCCCTGCTTCTTCCTCAGCAACGAGACCAGTGACAACCGAACGCGCCAAAAGTCGCTGCCGCTCTTCGCGTCGCTTCACGTGGCCAATAATCTCCAACGATTTGTGAGCTACTCTGCGGCTTTCTGATCTGTTGTCACCTTTCGGCAAACTCCACTGATAACGGACAACGTCCCAGCGGCTGAATTGTTGCGTATGTTCGAGTGTTCTGAATGCAACGGGGTAAAGCCTGACCCAATTACTGTTAGAATCTATGCCGGCACAACATACCAACTCACCGTGGGTCCCACCAACCCTAGGAGCTGCTTTAACCAATATAATTAGTTGGCTCTCTGTTTCCAATTTTGTCGTCAAACTCACCACGGTTTTTCTGGTAGTTTTCAGGAACACCAAGATGAATGACCTTGAAGTTATGATCAATCAAAATTTTCTCTATAAGGATATTTCTGTGGCAAGTATTCGGATCGCGCTCATAACACATTAGGCAAACGAATTTTTCAGATGCTACTTCGACTAGATCGTCCAATGCAGAAATTGCTTTATCCCCATTCATGTGACTCCGAAATACTCTCTCAAATTCTTGGTAATCACCGCGTCTTGCAGCGTCTCTGCCAGGTTTTGGATCCCCCAATGATCGCGAGTGGATGTACTCTATTCCTACTTGTTCTAAAGTTGACGCCAACCCGTTTTTGGAAAACCCCCTCTTACGAGAACTGGGCAATTCGCGTACGTCATACAAGACGTCAATCTGTAAATCTGAGAGAAAAGTGACAAAGTCAGCAATATCAGTGCCCTCATACCCAATTGTTGCAATCTCGACCTTGGCCACGTGATTCTCCTTTACATAGATTTCTAAAACGAAACCGCAACCTGCTTATAACTTCAATGAGACACGATGTGGCATGAAGATCGCTTCCTCTACCACCCATGCTAACGTCCCAGTTCACCAAACAACTTTCTGATTGTTCCCACTTCCCAAGCGTACTTGACTTTCAATGCTCTGTCGAAGGTAGCCTTGAGGTTGGTGTGTCAGTTTGAGCATGGGCGAACCAACTCTTCTCAAATCCCCCTAAATATCCCTATGCTCGACCCTCGATACGAACGCTCCGCAGTCAATCCCTCACACCATCAGGAAACACCCGAGACACGTTCCCTTCCCCGAAATCCGTTCATGACATGGCCGCGAAATATGCTGCTGCGTGGAGTTCACAGTCACCTGAAGGCGTTGCATCGTTTTATGCGCCTGATGGCAAGATTTCCATCAATGGTGGCGACGAACTTGCAGGCCGGGCGGCGATTGCTGAGATGGCGACGGGCTTTTACGCCGAGTTTCCCGACCTGATCGTGCACCTGGATGACATTCGCGCCGTCGGCAGCCAAGCGATCTTCGTGTGGACCCTGGAAGGCACTCATGCAGGCACAGGCAACAAGGTCAAGGTGCAGGGCTGGGAAGAATGGACCTTGTCCGACGATTGCCTGGTGGTGTCGTCGCTTGGCCGGTTTGACGCAGCAGAGTATGACCGCCAGATAGCCGAAGGCATCTGACAGGCATCTCTGTTCAGATTCGGTTTGGCCGGATGCCCGATCAGTTGATCAGCATCGCTTCCGTTGAGGAATGGCCGCGGTCGCAGCCGCCGCCATAGCCGGAATAAGACGGTTTGGACTGCGATTTCTTGCCGGTCTTTCCGACCTCGCCCGTGGCGACCGTCGCGGCAGCTTCGTCAGCAGTCGTGGTTGTCGTTACAGTGCTGGCGTTCGCTGCGGGAGCCGGTGTCACTTCCGGCATCTCACCGGCGGCGGCCGGGAATGCGAACAGGGCAATGAATGCAGAAACAAGCAATGGTTTCATGGTAACCTCCGATAAATCGACATGGTACTCATCAAGGCCGTCTGGGGTCAGTTTACCTCATTCAATGTGACATTCCTATGGATGTTTCGCGATTTTGGCGATCACGTTTCCTGCCGCTGCAGGACCAGGTTGGCATTAAACCTGTTGCGCACCATCTCGAATGGATATGCACCTGTAGCAGGAGGATGCACAGATGGCCGTCACCAACATTCTTGCCGCCCTGATCGGGCTCTACTTTATCTGTGGCGGCATCGCCATTTTGCGCGACCGCAAGGTGATGGCCGGCATGATGCAGTCTCTCGCCGACCAGCCCATGTTGAGTTATATCAGCGGCGTCATGGCATTTGCCATCGGCGGCACGATTCTGGCCGTGCATTCATTGTGGACCGGGTGGCTGGCCGGTTTCGTGACGCTTGTGGGCTGGGTTGCCCTGGCAGAAGGTGTATTGCTGATTGCAGCGCGCGAACCGTTCCTGCGGCTTGTGTCGAAGCTGAAACTGGACAACCGTTTCGGAACAGTCCTCAGCCTGGGCATAATCGCGCTTGGCGGCGTGCTGGTGGTGGCATCGTTGCTGTGAGACCAGAGCGAGATGAGGTTAAATTGGATCATTTGACCGCGGCGATTTTGGTCGCTGGCTATGCGGATTGCGCGCGGTGGTGTTATTCACCACAAGCACAGGCCAACGACGCCAGAGGGCAAAATCGCCCGGCCCTTTGATCAAATATATCAACATAATGGTTGCCATCGGGGTGGGGAAAATCGGTCCATCGGCGTCGTTGCGCCGCTTGCCCGATGCACCACATCGCGCTGCGCGACGCGCCTAACCGAGTGAACCGATTTTCCGCCATCAAATGATTCAATTTAACCTCATCTCGCTCTAGACCCCTGAAAAGTCAGCCCGCGCTGGCCGGTGTGCGGCTTTCAAGGAGAATCGACATGGTACTTCATCAATGACCGGCGCCCTTTCTTGAGCCTGGCGGGGCGTTTGCCGTCTGACGATGAGCGGGGTCCTAATGCGGCATTATTGGCGGCCAGCAACTCGACAAGCTGTTCCAGCCGAACATGGCACCGGGCCAGCAGGTCTATATCGGCCTCGCTCAGGGTGCCGCCGCGCGCAGCCAGTTTTTCCAGCAACCCGATGTCCGCGGACATCGCGTCCACAGCAAGGGTCTCTTCTGAAAAATTGCCCGACTGGGTCATGAAATACGGGGCCTTTTTCAAGGATTATCCGATAATTTCACCTTCCCCCCGAGGCGCGAAGTTCAACCAATAGCGCTGCTGATTGAACAACC
>Ga0316187_10002186_pt1 | contig 17043 bp, 18 predicted proteins | sample CroRivburrow1_MG_FD_204927 | JGI IMG/M metagenome (GOLD analysis project Ga0316187, IMG submission 204927) | Coastal sediment microbial communities from Maine, United States - Cross River worm burrow 1 | ecosystem: Environmental > Aquatic > Marine > Coastal > Sediment | place: USA: Maine... | reverse complement strand
GGTCTGTACCAGATATTATTGAACATATCTGATAATATGCGCTATCAGATTAATTTATTGTTATCTGATAAATTAATCTGATATATTTAGTTATATCTTTTAAGTAATATTATCAGATATTTATAATATATCTGATTTGTTAATCAATAATCTGATACTAGCAGCAAACACCGATACCTACTAAAAAGTATCCAGTTCACTAAACTGATTTAATCATTGATTATAATAAAATATTTAATAGTTTGCATCTGGTATCAGATACATACATTAGGCTAATTAATATCTGATATTAATAAATTATCTGATAATAGTAAAATATCTAATTCTGTATTTACATAAATCTAATTACCAATAGTTAAATGTACTTATAAATCTATCTAATCAGGTATTTAGCACTAAGAAAAATCATTAGTGTCAAAAAATGCTGTTTTTGACACTAAGAAACTTGTTAGTGTCAAATTTGACACTAACAAGTTGAACTGTTTAATTATCTGTTAGTTACCTTACTATCTTTATCAAATCATCAAAGAAATAAATTTTGTTCCGTTGCTTTTCGTTACTAATAATAACTTTCTCATCAGATAAATATTTCAAAATTCTAGCTGCTGATTTTTTTGGTATTTCTATCTGATTTATAAAATCATTTGAATCAAAAATAGGCATAGAAAACAAAAAATCCAAAACCCTTATCGCATTTTTTGGAGTGGGTATATGTATAATTTGCTCTTTTAACTTATTATATAAGTTAAAAATATCTTGTATTTTATCAATATTTTTTTGGGATTGTTTCTCTATAGCAAGCAAAAAAAATATTATCCAACCATCCCAATCATTATTTTCAGAAATATTTTGCAACCTTGTATAATACTCATCTCTATGTAACTCAAAATATTCACTTAAATAGAACATTGGAGAACTTAAAACCTTTTTATAGTACAAAAAAAGTGGCATTAATATACGCCCTGTTCTGCCATTGCCGTCCCAAAATGGATGAATGATTTCAAACTGGGCATGGATAATAGCTAGTTGGACTAGGTAATCTTTTTCATCATAATGAATGTACTCCTCAAGTTCAGAAAAATACTTTCCTATTTCTTGTGCTTCTGGCGGTATATAATTAGCCCCTTCAATACCTAAACCATCTTTACCAATATGGACAGAACCTGTTCTAAAATTTCCCGGATGTTTATTATGGCCTCTTACTCCTGACAAGAGCACTTGGTGAACTTCTTTTATCAACCTGCCACATAATGGTAATTCTTCTAATTTCTCAATTGCTAAACCCATAGCTTTTCGATAATTGAGAACCTCTTCAATATCATCATACTTTTTAGTTTTCTTATTTGGATTAGCCTCATACTCAAGTACTTCTTCAAAAGTTGCTTGGGTTCCTTCAATTTTAGTGGATAAAACAGCCTCTTTGGTAGACAGTGGAGACAATAAAACTCGTGCATTTGGAACGCTTTGCAAAAAACCATCAAACTTAGCTACTGCACGATTTGCCCTCCCTGTATATGGAGTAAACTTTATCCAATCTAAATTTTCCAACGGTAATTTATGCGGCTGAAAAGGCTTTTTCATAATTCCTACTAATAGTTAATTAATAATAGTTAATAACAAATTCAAGGTACTGTGACGACCTTATTAGTAACGAAGGGCGCGGACTTTTTGCAAAAACGTGCGTCTCGTTTTTTTAAAACTGGGTCAACCAAGTCCACTATCATTGAAAAATAAGTTATTCTATACTTAAAAACCCGCATGATGTCAATAAAAATGGGCTTTTGGGCAGGTAATTATTACTTAAAAAAAGGAAAATTGGGCCAGTTGAACAACCGTATTACACTGATTTGCGATTAAGGTTAAGTTCACTTGGTAAGTAAAAGGCAACCCGCTATCAATAAAAACAATAAGTTAGACAAGAAAAACTTTTTTTGTGGGTAAACTAGCTCAATTCACTTACGAAAAAAGGACAGCTTGACCAATTAACTAACCGCGTATCCCAACTACAAGCTATTTCTTGGAGTCCTGCAAAAGATAAACAACCATAACCACTAATCGCATCATTAGCATTTTGAGTACAGTTTTCACATTGATTTAGTAAACTTTTGTGCAATTGGCTAACTCTGCTTACTATCCCTAGTTTTTGAGTGTCATCAAACGATTCCCAATGGCTTGGATCAAGTTTAAGGTCACGACAGTACCACTCGTAAAGAAGGGCTTGCTTTATATCTTCATCAGGGCTTTCAATGGACACTATTCTTATGTAACCATCCTTACCATGTATGTATAACTAATTTAAGCGTGGGTATTTCGTTTGTAACCCGGTTACTAAATTTAGAAAGCTATCTCTTATTTCATTTACTTATTTAAATTGTCGTGTTGATATGATTATTAGAATAAGCAATTAACATTTAGACCAGATTTATAATAAATATCCCTTCAAAGCATTTAAATACAACATGCTTGCTCATTTTATTTGCCAAAAATTTACCGGCACCTTATCTTCAATTCTCTATAAAATTATTAGTCAAGGTGCCGGTACTGGACTAATAAATCTAACCATCAAAGATTAGGCTATTTTAAATTAGGAATTGCATCCCACAAAAACATGTTGGCAATATAGTTCCCGTTCTTAACATATCGTTCAAAGTACACGCTTGCTATTCTATTTTTCTCAAATAGCGAACTAACTAACTTTAAGGCACGTTTTAAGAACCTTTTATCATCCTGTAACAACAAATCATTATTTGCTATCACATTATGATCAACTATCTCAGTTGGTGTTGCTGAAGTTGCTTGCTCGTAGTCAATAAACCCATTTGATTTGAGTAATTTTGGATTTATGTTTTCTCGTAACACACCATCATAGATAAATTGATAGATGGTTTTATCTATCCCATAATTACGAGAATTAGTAGCCTTTTTATATCTAACTTGCTTAATCCCATACAGTTTCAACCAGTTGCCAATAAACTGAATACCTCCTTTACCAATTCGCAAGCGTGGTGTTATGGTTTTCCAGCCTTTAAATGCAACTGTGAATTCATCAGAGTATTGCTTACAGTGTTTTGCAATCTTTAGGATATTATCAGATTTGGCATTGTACTCAATAGAATCAACTGCACTTGGGTTGAGCAAACCATCATCAGTTAACAATCCCAGTTCACGCAACATAAAGCGTGTAAATCGTGCCTCAGTTATAACATTAGACAACATTGTTACCGGTAAAGTTTGGCACTCAACTATATGATGGTCTTGGATAGCTTTCTTTTCAGCTAACAATGTCTTTAAAGCACGTATCTTATGGAAAGTACCATCGTTGTCTAGCTGTATAGCCAAATCAATATCACGCTTTACCAATTCAAAGCCATAGCGAGCAACTGCTCTAAGTCCATAATTTTGAGAACTTCCCTTTTCTTGTGGGGTAAGATTTTCGTATTGCGAAGTGATATATCTATCCATCATCACAACTTCTTCTTGGGTTGGGGTAGTTGGATTGGCGATAATTGGTTTTGCCATTTCCACTACAACTTCTTTAATTCTACTCGTTTGATCTGCTAAAGTGCGTTCTTTAGCAGTCTGTTTTGCCTCAATAGTTTCAACCCTAACCACTTCACTAGCTTGTTTTTGCTGTTGATTTAACTCGTTTGGCGCGTTAATAGTAGCCCCTTGAGCTTCTAATCTCAGTAAAATATCATTGGAATTACGTGCCCCTACTTGTCCTTGTAAATAACGAATGTGTGACTTGTCAAACTCGGTTAACTTAATTTTAAGTTCACCAGTTTCTAAAGCGTTGTCTAATTCTGCTTGTGAAGTATTAACTAAAGTTCTTAAATATTCATTTACCTTAGTTTTGTTATCATTATCATGCTTAATATCCTTGCCATGCGGAGCTAGATAAAGGCAATAATTATCACTGTTACGAACTCGACCAATCATTTGTTCAAAGCCTTGGGCAGTTACTTCTTGATTATATTCACCATAAACAGTATCAACCGGGACTTCAATTGAAACTCCTGCTTGGACTGATGGAGAGGCAATGACTGTTTGGATTTGTGAATATTGGTCATTAATATTGTCAATGAAGTCCGCGCATTTTTCAGTGGTTTTGCTGTTAATTACAATAGTTGTCGTGGGTTTATCGTCAATAATAATCCCTTCTTTCTTAGAACATATTTTACTGTTTACCAGCTCTCCTATAGTAGTGGTATCGTTACGGTGATCGGCTGCAAAATAAGTTGCTTTATTTTGTTCAACATCTTGTAAATATTGGGCACGTAAATCATTTTTATTCTCAAACAAAGTAAATGTTTTACCAGCCATGGTGGAGTGAACTTGATTAGCTGCCCATAAAGTAAGGTCTTTTCGCATTACTTTTAGATCGTGAATTGTGTTTATATCCACATCAGCACTTGCTACAATTGCCTTTTCAGCATTATTAAGCATATCATGCAACCCATTCCAAATCGGTTGTTTATCATACTTAGAAACGGTTGAGCCGTGTATGTCATTCAAAACTTGATCAACTTCATCAATTGCAAGTAATTTGCATTTTTCAATAATTGGCGTGAATAATGGGTTATTAATGCTGTTAATGCATATTACTAAACCGTCGCAGTCTTGAATTTTAATCTTGCCACTAATTACATCAAGGTAGCAAGGCAATTCCACATCCTTGGCTATTTTATGTGATAAAGCTTGCCGGTTATTCACCACAACAGGAAAGCTACCGCCTTGTTTACCAATAGCAATGAACGGTTTTATTAGGGAGTATGTTTTGCCAGCATCCTTGTGAACATGGATAATATGAACACCATCCAGCTTGGATAGTATTTGCTTTTGGCTTAGTTCACTTATTCGCCATTTTCTATCTATTTGCTCACAAGTCAAAACCTCTTTTTTTATACCAAGCTTCTGTACTTCGGTTAAATTGTACCTTTGAATGCTGGCTTTTTTACGACGTTCAATAATGGCTTGAATTGCTTGTTTAACACTGGATTCAGTCCATTTGTTATCAGCATTACCCTTAACATACCGTTCTTTAAAGAAATAAAAGAAACGCTCATAACCAGCCTCAATACTTTGTATCAATCTTTCAATTGCAGGTGTTATGGGTTTTCTTGGATATTGGGTGGCAATGATAGCAATAGCAGTTTCGACACAGCTATCAATGTTATTACTCCCAACATATTTGGCTATCTTTTCAAACTGCCATTCAAGGCCATTTTTGGGTACAAATGCACTATCTACTAATTCACTAATATCATCTAAACGGTTGTTCTTTAGCCAAATATCTGAAATATCACCTTTATTTTTTGGCCAACAAACCTTTGCCTTCATACCTCCATAATTCACGGCATTTACCGCTTCAACCGCTTTGATTATGCCAGTATTATCAAGATGAGGTTTATTGTTTCTATCATCATTATCCGCAATGACAACAAAAGGTTTTTCTGAGTGTAAATCAGTCAAGTCTGCTAGTGTTTTACGGATGTTTCCAGCATCTTCAGTTATCGCAACTGCACTATTGCTAACCGCTTTATGAACTATTATTCCATCTGCTACTGATTCTGTTAGTAAGATAGTATTAGCTAGTTTGAATGTTGCAATGGGCAAAAACGCGCCAACCCCGCGCTTACTACCAGCAAAAGCAAATTTGTTGTTACCAGCCGTTTTGTCTTTTTTATCGTATATTCTGGATAATGAGCATGGGGTACCATTGGCATCTTGAGTGCGATAAACAATAAAATCCTTATCAAATCTAATATCACAACTCTTTAGCAGTTGATCATTTGCATATCTGAAGTCAACACAATCTAGCCATTCAAAGGGGATTTGTTTATCTTTGGTGAAGTAAGGTACAGCATTATTGGGGGTAGCTGAGTTTAACCGGGGGAATAACTCGAGGTGATTTTTGAGTGATAAAGCTTTAGCAGCTTTCTTTTTGGCCTCTGCTTTTTCGTGTTCTATGCGTTCACGTTCAAGCTGTTCACGCTTAATACGTCTTTCTAATTCCTGCTTGACTTGATAATCAGAGTTATCTTCATAGTCATAGGAATGAAATACACCTAGAACACCATGTTTATAAGAATGGAGAGTTACATAACCAGTACCATCTGGTTTTACTGTTACATAGAACTTGAGTTTGCCCTTATATTCACCTTTATCTGTATTCTTAGATGAAATGGTTATGGGTTTAGTTGTGGTATGATTTGGAATCGCTGGAAAGCGTGGATTTCCAAATTCTGCAAAATGGTTTTCTATTTCTAATTGGCAATCTGTTATTTGTTTTTTTGCCATGATGTTTTACCTTATTAAACAATTAGAAAACAGCACAACAAAAATTAGATAACTTGATTCTTCAATCAGATACCAGTACAATCAAATCACAATACAAAGACTTGGTTCGTATTGTGCAAAGTTGTTTTTTGTTGTTTTGTTGTGCTGTTTTTTAAATGGATTTTTGGAGAACGTAAGGCAATGTTTACCAAATGGGTTGCCGCCCGGCGAACATTGCCTTTTATTTTGCCTGAAATTTAGTTGTTACAACTTTATTTTGTGGCCCTTATTTTTTTATTAATCCTCCGTAAATTAAGAATAGAAATAACTCTGAAACTGACATTTTTATTACTGTTATGTTGTTTTTATGTCACTTTATATCTTGGAACTGCAAGTATCATGCCTTACAACTTAAAGTATTGTTAGCTTTACACTTTACCATTTAATGTGGCAAATTCATAAAAGTTAATTATACAAGGCAAGCAAGCCACTATAAACACACAAAGTAAGCAAAATACTAGCAATAAAAGTTTCATGGTAACAACTTTACGATGGCGTGGATACTTTCTATTTACTTTCATCATCACCTGCTAACACTTTCCTAAGATACTTAGTTAACAATCGCAATTTCATTGCATCCATATCAGTCAAAGATAAATGGACTGGAAAACCCTCTAAATTGTTTACCATTTCAACATCACCCGCATCATCATACATCTTAATCAACTCACCAACTGTTACTGACTCGCGGTCTATCAATTCCATCGCATTATACTCAGCTAACTCAACTGCATGAATATCACTTACTTGGAAAACTAAAATACTCAACAAGCATAACCTTTTTAACATAATAATCACCATTTTGCTGACCAAAAAAGAACTAGGTCAAGAAAAGTGGTCAGCATAAACTTTACTGACCTGAACACTTTTTAAAGGCCAGCACGTGCCATGATTATTTTGTAATAATGTTGAGTGCTTTTAAAATTGGGACAACGTCCTAATTCTCTGATTTTGCCTTCACCAGCATGATAGGCACAAAGAGCAAGCTTAATGGTACCAAATTCACGTAAATGCTTGGCTAAATACCTAACTCCGCAATCAATATTTTTGCGTGAATTGAATAACTGAGACTTTGAAAGTCCACAAAAAGTTCGCCCCGTTCCCTGCATAATTTGCATCAAACCCCGTGCCCCTTTTGAGCTAACTGCCTTGGGATTCCACGCACTTTCTTGTCTGATGACTTCATGGACTAGTTTTGAAGCGAGTCCGTATTTATTAGCAATTTTAGTAGCATAAACACGGTTTGAATTGTCACCAATTTCAGTTTTTTTACCATTTTTCCGAAGCCAAGCCTTATCACGTTCTTCAAGAAGCTCTTCAAATGTCATTCCTTCCCATGTTTTCACACCTTGAGCTTCATCTTTAGCCTTCGCCTCAGCTATCCACTTTTGAATATCACTATCATACTCAATTTCATTGCAACCACCAATCAGAGCAATAGAAACTACAATACATAGCAAACACACCCAAACGATAACCTCGTTTAGTTTATTCATGGTCTCAATTCCCTTTGAGTTATGTTACAGCTATGAGTTTACGAGTAGCATCTTTAACCACCACCCCACTTTGAATTAATCCTTCACGGAGTTGCTTAATATCCGGTTGCTTTAAATTCAAACTGCGTCCAGTTCCCCATTGCTTGATACTAGCAAAACTCAAATTAGAGATGTTCTTAGACTGAATGTCGGTTATCAATTCACCTAATATCCCTTCTAAATTGGTCAAATTTTCACTTAAAGTAGAATTTATGGGCTTAGAGTGTAGTGACGTTTTTACAGGCTTTAACTGGGATTTTAGGGGTTGTTGTTCACCTTGGGTGTATGATGGTACACTTTCAGTGGAAAATCCAATACGTGAGAATAGTACAAGGTTAAAGCTGCCCAATAATTCACATAAAATTGATGAGCATATTAGAAATATGTACTTAATGTAGTTCGCGTCATACGAAAATAATTTGCCCAGTCCAACGAACAGCGGATGGATATGAGAACTGCCAACACTGCCAATATCCATAGAGGACAACGCAGTAACTCTACTTTCTTTAGCCACGAGCGCACCCTTATATGCGTTGTGATTAGAGACTATTGCTTGTTGTTGTTTGATTTCACGTCTTATGCGTTGTGCTTCACTGCAATATTTGCGGCTATACCATGAATCACGCCCTGCACAATTGGCAGTTCTTGATCCAATAGTTCCAGAATCAACTCCCCGGCTATTAACTGCGCGTTGGGTTAGATATGTTTCCAGTTCATTTTCTAAAGCAGTGATTTTTGTTGAGGCAGCCGATGCAGCGGAAGGGTCAGCATATTGGGATAGGCTATCGAGTTTAGATTGGGAATTTAGAACCGATAATTCGGCGTTTTTAAAGGTAGTGGAGGCTACTAAAGCCTTGGATTCCATATTTGCATTGACGACGGCAAAAAAGCCAAATGCGGAGATTATTGAGATGGTGGTAAGGATAAGCCAAAAAATACTAGCTATAAAGCCAAATATGGGCGCATTATAGGCAAAAAAGAGCAATCCTATGACAAAAGCGAGGGTTATTTTACTGAAGTCGAATAAAATCGACATTGTGGAGTATGTACTCTTGTAGATAGCATCATCTGAAAAGCTGCTATATAGCAAGTAGTTACACATTACGGAAATTGCAAAAAGCAATAGTCCAAGTATAAGCAACCCATGACGGATCGCGGTCACGCGAGTAGACATGATAAGATACTCCTATCAAGTTAATAGTTGTGTTATTAATTTGAGATGTCATCACTTGCCTTACTCGGCTTGTGGTGACACTTCATACTGTACAAAATCCTTTTTAACCCAAATCCTAAAACCTAATAAAAACGTAGCATACCCAATCATAAACGAAAAAGCAACAAATTATTTTTTTGCTTCATTTTGGTAATATTTCAGTAATTGGTCTTTTTTCCATTCATTAATCAGTTGTGCAACCTCATTCCAAAGAGGTAAAGGTACTCGGCAAGTTTTTGACTCGCTCCAAATTTTGGCCCCTCCACGTACTGGTGGACGGCCTCGTTTGTGGACAATTTCTATTAGTTGTTCCATTGTTTTGTTCCTTTTGGTCAAAAAAATTGATATAAACTTGATGTAAAATTGTGTCATTTTCAACACTAAATTTAACCGTTATTCAAGACGTTAACGTAGTGTGTGTCATTTGCAACACTATTTTTTGATGTAATTTAATGTAAGGCACTTTGTTAGTCTGTTGTGTATCACTTTTTCTGTACCACTTTTTTGTGAGGCACTTGTAAGGCACTTGTATTGAACTTAATGAAATTCCTCAACATAAATTGAGATTCTTTTTCTGCAAAATTTTTGGGTTTTTCCTTTAAAATTGCTTGAATGCGTTTGTTAATTCCCGCATTTACTTTTTTTGTATGTGTCGTTTTTTCTCGCATAAAATACAACCTCATATAAAATGTTGTCCATACACCATTTAAAACTAAAGTGGTTCACCATCGGCACCTAAAATTTCATCATCAACACTTTGCTCAACCGGTTTAATTTGAGTTTTAACTGGTTTAGATTGAGTGACAACCTGTGTAGATTGAGTAACGACTGGATTGAGTTTCTTTTTCTTTGCTCTTGCGCTCCTGTTAAAATAAGTCCCTAAGTCCTTTTCTCCCACTGTGCGTACTCTAAGATTGTGTTCATCAACTTCTTTTTGATGTTCAACCATGTATTCATCACCGTTCATCATTGATGTATTGCAATTAACACTAATCCATTTGGTGTTGATTAGTTCGCGTTCATACCAAAATTCATCAGTAATAGCATCGTTTTTCACCATTTGTTGTTGAACTTTTTCATGAATCATTGCTTGCTTATCAACTTTGTTAGTCCATTGAGTACCACTTGCAGAGCGTGAAAAGTCGGTTTTTGCCATTGCTACCATGCACTTTTTCAACATGTTCAAGTCAATAAAGTCTTCATCATCAACAAACATTCTTGTTACAAGCTGTGCTTCGGTTTGATTCCCGTAACCTTCAAGCTGAGTATTTTCATCTAAGCCTAAGTCAGCAAGAAAAATTCCTTCAGCCGCTTGTTGAGAATCGTTGTTAAGCAAATTTACCAGAACGTCAACTGGTTTAAGATTACTGTCTTTCTCAAGCTCATTGGCAATATGATTGTTTAGTAATTCGCCTTTGCCACTGGGCAAGATTTTGACACTGTAGGTTTTCGGTTTGGTTTTCATAATCAAATTTAAGTTAGTTGTGTAAATCAGATATAAGTATTATATAGTATCTATATCTGATAGAATAATCATAAATCAGAAAATATTTAAAATTATCTGATAATGTTGTTTATCTGATACATTATATAGTATCTATATCTGATAAATCAAGTATAACTCAGAAAAATATTTACGATTATCTGATATTATCCTATTGGTACATTTTTTACACGGTAATTTGTGTAATGGTCAATGGCACCAGCTTTAGTATGACCAAGCAATTGAAAACCAAAATTTGTCAGTTGCTTATTTACTCCTGCATCATGGACAAAATATTTATGTGCCAATAACACATACATTGCACGTAATTGTTTAGCTTTGAAATCTTTGGGGTTTGTTGGTACTATTTGAGTTAAACTGCCATTCATGGATACGCTTATATAATTTCCAAAACGAGCATTTTGAGCTAAAGCAGTTAATGTATTACCAGATTCCCCCATTTTTTGTCGACGGCCTAACGCGCGGTTAAGCCTATCGTTTGTTTCTAATTTAATGAAGTCGTCATCATCATAATTACTAAAATCAATCTTGCCCAAAATTGGTAAACTATCAACTTGTGGATTCTTTACCATTTCTTGCAATTCAACAATTTTTGAAGCAATTAACTTACTATTTGCTAGTGTGTAAATATGATAATCATCAACCGGTTTTAATGCGTGTTCATTCTTTAATTGACCATGAAAAAGCATAATATTTGGTTTTATTGGAGTTAAAGAAGCAATTCCAACGGTCATTAAAAGTACTTCTGTGGCCCGTCGCCCGGTTAAACACATTAACCCTAACACCATGTTTAAAAATCTTTTTCTGGCATTAGGTGAACGAGAATTAAGTAAAGCGTGTCCAATTTTTACCACCATATCAGGATCGTCAATAACAAAAAATTTTCTACCACTATCACCAGTTGCCCCACCTTTACCAACTGTCATTTGCACTAATCGGTTTTTCTCACTATCAAAATAAGCCTGTTTTTCTTTAACTGTAATGTCAAGTAATTTAACCGCAATGTGGGAATAAGCTGATTTATTGTATTTATCACGGCAATAAACAGCTAAAAATTTATCAACATAATGCTTTCTAATTGCTTTATGAAAGAACGTTCTATCAGCACGTAATGTTGTTGATGATACTTTTTCCCTACGTTCTGCCAATGTTTTTTTACAAAGAAATTGAACGGCTTTAATGAACGTTTTAACTTTACGTACAGTCAGTTTAGTTGAGAAAAATATATCAAAAGTATCTGATTCAAAGTTATAAGCAATTGATTGTCTGTTTTTTTCATCAAAATCATAAGATATTAAAATCCCATGTTTCTTATCTATTAGGTCAAGTCGTTTCAAAAAAAGCTCAACTTCATCTAGTTTAGCCATACGATATCCTTTATTTATATTTATATCTGATATTATATAATATCTATATCTGATAAATCAAGTATAAATCTGATATATCTATCAGATATTTTTAATAATTGACAAATGAGTAAAAGAATAGCAAAATATAAAAGTAATTAAGTAATTAAGTAATTAAGTAATTAAGTAATTAAGTAATTAAGTAATTAAGTAATTAAGTAATTAAGTATAAAATATAAATAAACCATAAAGCGAAAGGGCTTAATAATGAGTTTTTGGAAATTATTTTTTGTAGTTGTTTTTTCAATGGCAATTTTTTCTGCAAAAGCTGATGAACGTCCATTAGTATATAAAGCAATGGAAAACATAAAGGTTCCATATACTGCTTTATGCGAACCTGATCAGGAAGTTGTTCAAGAATATTTATTGGCAATGGAAATAGATTATCTAACTTGGTTATATAATCAAGAGCTAAAGGACGGAACGCAATCAACTGTCATAGGCTTACTGATTGGGCGTAAAAATGCTTTTACTAAATTGCAAAGTCAGTGTCTTGAAGCAAAAAAAATAAAACATAAAGACTGATTTTGGAGAAGATATTGCCCAGTACCAGCGCATTCAAAAAGCTCCTTAGTAGAAATGCTTTGGAGTTTTTTTGAATTAATTAAGTAATTAAGTAATTAAGTAACTAAGTAATTAAGTAACTGATAGTGAAATTTAAGCTCTTTAACGGTTTTTATGATTTACAGAATTTACAGAATAACGAAAAAAGGCCGGCTAAAAATCCCTTATAAATCTTTTCCAGTTTTTCAAAATGAAAAAGATGCTGAGGTAGCTATTTTGGACGCATTAAAGAATTCGGTAACGGTGTGCGAATATACTATATTGCCTATAATTACTAATGGTAGAGAATATGATTTATCTGATGTAATGAATATTATTCAAAATGATATTCGAGAAGGAAAACTAACAAACTTGGCTTTCAATAAGCTAGACACGTATATAAAATTACTTGGTTATAGTTTAACGCAACAAGAAGTTAGATTGATTAGAAATCAGTTATGTGAAAAAGGAATTGCTAAGTTCAATGCTAAGAAAGAGCTTATTATTGTTAAAAGTAATTAAGTAATTAAGTAATTAAGTAAGATTGACAAATGAGTAAAATAATTAAGTAATTAAATAAATAAATGAGTAAAATAATAGCGATATTAAATCAAAAAGGTGGTTCTGGAAAAACGACGCTTGCAACCAACTTAGCAAGGGCTTTGCAGTTGGGTGGAGATGAGGTAATACTTGTAGATTCTGATCCGCAAGGTAGCTCCCGTGACTGGAATGCAGCTAGTGATGGTGCGTTATTGCCTGTTATCGGATTAGATAGACCAACGTTAAACAAAGATATTAAATCGGTTACTGCTAACCATGATTGGATAATTATTGACGGCGCACCCCAAATAGCAGAATTAGCAATAGCAGCCATAAAATGCGCTGATATTGTATTGATACCAGTGCAACCATCACCTTATGATATTTGGGCTTGTGCTGACTTGGTTGATGTAATTAAAGCCCGGCAAGAAGTGACGGATGGAAAACAACCTCAAGCTGCTTTTGTAATCTCTCGTTCAATAAAAAATACCAAGTTATCAAAAGAAATTGGGGTGGCATTGAATGATTATGAGTTACCAGTATTTAAGAGTTTTACAGTTCAGCGTATTATTTACGCTGCTAGTGCTGCCACTGGTTCTACAGTTTTGGATGAACAACGCGGTGGCATGGCATCACGAGAAATGAAAAAAATAGCCAAGGAGCTAAAGGAGTTTGTATTATGTTAAAAGCTGGCAGACCATCAAGCAAAAAAACAGCAAAAGAAAAAGCTATTGAGAAGGTTCAAAAACAGGATAAATCCCAAACAGTTCGTTTTAATGTTGATATTCCTATGGAATTACATAAAAGAATTAAGATAAGAGCCGCAGAAGAAGAGTTAAAGCTTAATGAACTGACTATTAAGCTATTTACTGATTATTTAAAGACGAAACAATTATGACAGAAAATTTTCAAAAATTTGAAAAAGTTGTTGCTGAATCTCTGGAAAATAGAGGTTGGCATATTTCTTTTCCACCAGCAAATACGAAAGGCTACGATATTGAAGCTGTGAGAGGCGAAACTCGTATGGCTGTTCAAGTCAAGAATTGGAAAAAAAATGTTGGAACACCACAAGTAAAACAATTAACCGATTTTCTTTGTATCCCAATGGGCAAACGTTTTAATTGTGGCTTGTTAGTTACTAGTAGTCAACCAATTTTTATTTGACGGATAGCGATGATATGATATTATAAAAAATAGAATTATTTTTGTTATCTATTTTATGGAGAAACTCATGCCTACCAAAAGGTACAAAGTCACTTTAATTCAGGAAGAAAGAATCTTTCTTGAACAGCTAGTTTCTAAAGGCAAGGCTGCTGCTAAAAAATTGATTCACGCTCATATTTTACTGATAGCAGATCAAAACCATGGTGAAAAGGTGTGGTCTGATCAACAAATTAGCGAAGTTCTTAATCTAAGTGTTTCAACAATAGAGCGAGTTCGTAAGCTTTTTGTTTCAGTCTGAATAGAAACAGCCTTGGTTCGTAAAAAACGTTCTCGTTGTGGCTATCAAAAGTTTGATGGTGAAAAAGAAGCTCATTTAATTGCTTTAGCATGTTCTTCTCCTCCTCTAGGAGAAGCTAAATGGACAACACAATTGCTCGCCGACAAAATGGTGGAATTGAATCATTTTGAAAGTATTTCTGATGAAACGATTCGCCAAGTGTTAAAAAAAAATGAACTTAAACCTTGGTTAAAAGAACAATGGTGTATTCCACCTCAAGCTTCTACAGACTTTGTTTGTGCAATGGAAGATATTTTGGAAGTCTACCAACGTTCATATTCTGCAAAGTATCCTTTGATATGTTTAGATGAAACAAGTAAACAACTCTTCAAAGAAACTCGTCTTCCAATTTCCGCTCTGCCTGGAAAAAAGGAAAAATATGATTTTGAGTATGAACGTCAAGGTGTAAACAATATTTTCATGATCTTCGCGCCTCTTCAAGGTTTTAGACATGTCAAGGTAACCAATCAACGAACCAAGATTGATTTGGCTATTTGCCTAAAAGAGATTGTCGATGTCTATTTTCAGAATGCACAAAAGATTACTCTCGTTATGGATAATCTCAATACTCATAAGCCTGGTTCTCTCTATAATGCTTTTTCACCGATGGAAGCAAGGCGAATTATTGAACGACTTGAATTTCACTACACACCCAAGCATGGAAGTTGGCTAAATATGGCTGAAATTGAACTCAGTGTTTTGCAACGACAATGTTTGGATCGACGAATTCCAGACCAATCGACTTTGATTCAGGAAGTTACAGCATGGGAAAAGAAACGAAATACCCAAGCTATGAAAGTTGACTGGCGTTTTACAACCAAAAATGCTCGTATTAAGTTAAAACGTCTTTATCCAGTCATTAAAAGCGAATAATCTGTTAAACTCTTGGTTCGGTCTTTTAAAATGAATTTTTAAATTAGGTTGTACAAAAATCAATATGTTATAAAATTGCCAAATTTTTTTAGGTTCAAAAATGAAGCAAAAAAACATAACATGTTTTTATATTAGTACATAAATCACCGAACCATGAGGTTAAACCGACATTCCGCACAAGCACTTTTAAATTGAACTATCTTTAAAAACAATATGATACACAAAAATAATAATTGTCAATTTTGATATTTTCCTTAATTTCCCCAATTATTTAATTAAAAATAGCTCAAAATAAAATGGCTCAAAATTTGTCATTTCAATTAAATCAATTAGTTAATAAATTAATTTTTTTGAAGTGCTTGTGCGGAATGACGGTTAAAGGGATAAAAAACTAATTTATGCGAGTTTTTATCCGTCAAATAAAAATTGGTTGACTACTAGTAGTAACTTTAGTAAACCAGCAATCACATTAGTTGAACAAAATGATAAATCTATCTTGCTTGGTGTTTTTCAGGATGGTCGTTTGAGACTTTTGAATCAAGGCGATAATCAGGAAATTCAAATTGCCACTAGTACAGATAAAAAAACATACATTGGCGTTTTCACTTGCAAGGGTGGAGTTGGAAAAACTACACTTAGCGCACATTTGGCAGGTGCATTGGCATTAATGGGGTATGACGTTGCTTTGATTGATTTGGACCCGCATAAACATCTAAATCGTTTATTACCTGAAGGTATTTATTTGCCGAGGAAACCGCCAGAATTGGGTAGTACAATCAATGTGTTTAATTATGATGAATATGATTTTTCATTTAAAGAACGATTCGTTGTTTGCGACTGTTCGCCAGATTTTAAGAGTAATCCACCTGAAATAATAAAGAATTTTAACTATTGTATTGTACCTACAACCTTAAATCCTTTAGGTATAAATAAAAATGGATTAGTTATCACGTCAACATTTGAAGATATTAGAAGTATTAATAAAGATGCGTATTTGTTAGTTTTAATCAATAGTTTTATACCGAAAAATACTAAAATTGTTAAAGCACTAAATAAAGAATATAAAAAGACATTTAAAAAGCTTGAAGCAAAAGATAATAAGTTTAAATTCATATCACCTGATGAATGCGCTATAAGATATAGTCAACAATTATTTTATTGGGGTAGTCATTTATACTTGGGGACTGGAGGTGAGTTAGCTTTCCAAATGGCAGGTGGTAAATGTTATCCAAAGGAAGACTTTTTAAGACTTGTAGAATACCTAGAAGAAGTAACTAAAATCAGGCAATTAAAAATCAAATTCAAGAATTAACCCCTATCCCATGTCATCTGATTTTATAGCTGTATCTGATATGATATTCTATATGTCAGATAACTCCTATCCAACACTATCTGATTTTATAACTGTATCTGATAAAAGAATCTGATGCGATGTTCTGCATATCAGATATAACATATTATTATCAGATAACTCCTATCCAACACTATCTGATTTTATAACTGTATCTGATAAAAGAATCTGATGCGATGTTCTGCATATCAGATATAACATATTATTATCAGATAACTCCTATCCAACACTATCTGAT
>Ga0316187_10002185_pt1 | contig 17054 bp, 14 predicted proteins | sample CroRivburrow1_MG_FD_204927 | JGI IMG/M metagenome (GOLD analysis project Ga0316187, IMG submission 204927) | Coastal sediment microbial communities from Maine, United States - Cross River worm burrow 1 | ecosystem: Environmental > Aquatic > Marine > Coastal > Sediment | place: USA: Maine... | reverse complement strand
ATTCAAACCTGTAGCTGATTCAATGGTGCTGAAATTTAGGATACCTTTTGAGGTAAATAAATACAGTTACAAACGAAAAGATGTTGAACCATTTTTAAAACTTTTGAATGAACCTGAATTCATAATTTATGAGCTAGATATAAGAGCTTATTCATCGATTGAAGGATCAGATAAAGAGAATATATTTTTACAAGAACAAAGGGCTAAAAGCATTCAAAATGCCCTAAAAGAAAGACAAAAAGAAGAAATTGCAACAAGTATTACAACTGATTATAATTGGTATGATTTTAAAGCAGATATTCAAAATACAGAGCATAAAGAAATAGCTTCCTTAACAATGGAAGAAGCTCAAAAGTATATTAAGGAGAAGAATATTAAAGAGGAGTTAGAGCCTATTCTGGAAAAACATCGCTATGCTGAGTTGAAAATGAAAACCAGGTATAATATTGAAGGGGAAAATGAGCTGCCATATGTAATTAATAAATTCAACGATGCTATAAAGACATATAATGATAGCTTAGCTTTATCGATTCAAAAATATATGATAAAAAATATTTTTGGTAAAGCTTATCCTGATTCGTGTTTAAGCTTATTAAATATTCCGCAGGAACAGAAATATGCATCATTAGCCATGAATCGCCTTTATATTATGAATTACTTTGAGCAGATTGAAGATTCAACATTTATAAAAGAAACAAATATTCTTTATCAGAATAATCCAGACAACTATTACTTGAAATACAATGTATTACTAAACAAAATGGAACAATTAAGCGATGAAGAATTAGCTAACGACAATTCCATAATACAAAACAATATTGACCGATTATATGCTACTTCTTTACCCAAATATGCTATTGATGCCCTCAACATAAAGTATCAAATGAGACTTATTTCATCTTCCGATTCTGCAGCAGTGAGTCACAAGCTAAGAAATTCTTGTGTTAAAAAATTAAAAGAAATAGTAAATATAAACGAAGAAACCATTGATAACTCAATGAAACTAGCTGAGATATTTATAAATAACAATGATTACAATATGGCTCGTAACTCATTGGAGCAATGGATTGGACAAACAACAAACGAAGAACTGATTTATACTTATCTTTCGCTATGTAGTATTGATGGTTGGTATATGCATACCCAAAAATTTATTGATGCTATGCAAACGGCTAAGCAAATTAATAAAGATCGATGGTGCGATTTATTTTTTAGTGATAAATTTTCGTACCAGGTATTTGAGAATAATGAAGTAAAAGATATGTATTGCAAAACTTGTGATGGAGAAAAATAAAGGCCTAACAGATTTTTAAAATTTGTTAGGCCTTTGGTTGATTCATTTCCTATTTTTTGTTTCCTGGAAAAACAACATAACTGCTCAGTACAATTTCGGTAATATACTTGGTTTGATTGTTTTTGTCTTCGTACTGGCGATAAGTGATTCTCCCTTCTAAGGCAATTTCATTTCCTTTTTCTAAATGTTTTTCAGCAATTTCGGCTTGCTTACCCCATGCAACAATGTTATGCCATTGCGTAATAGTTTTTGGCTCACCGTTACCATTACCATATACTTCATTTGTTGCCATGGTGAATTTTGCGATTTTCTTTCCACTGTCGAAATTTACAATCTCAGGGTTCATGCCTAAATTACCTACTAACTGTACTCTGTTCCTTAAAGTTGTCATAATAATAAAATTTAAAAGTTAATAAAATAGATTTTAGATTATTAGATATGAGACTTACATTCTCCGTTTGTACTCATATGCATATTCTGTTTAATTATTTAGTTTGCCATATCACATTTTAAAAAGTTTAAACTAATTGTTCGATACAAAGTTGTACCCATTTGCAAACTCAAGTCGGTTTTTAATTATTTAGAGTCGCTTAACTTTCGTTTAAAACCGTTTGTAAGTGATTAAATTTGTTTTTATATTTGTTTATCAGATAATTACAAAACCAACCCTAAATGAAAGGAAAACGCCTTTGTCCGGTATGCAACGATGAAATCATTGGAAGAGTGGATAAAAAGTTCTGTTCTGACCAATGCCGAAATACTTTTAATAACGAAAAGTATAGCATGAATAATACGCTTATTCAGAAAGTGAATAGAGTATTAAAAAAGAATTATACCATTTTAGAAAGCATTAACAAAAGTGGTAAAACAAAGGTAGCTCGATCGAAACTACTACAGGAAGGATTTGATTTTAATTACTTTACCAGCATTTATAAAACCCAAAAAGGGGGTGTTTATCATTATTGCTACAATCAGGGTTATCTAGCTTTAAGCGATGATTTATATTTGTTGATTAAAAAAGAGGAGTAATATTTAAGTACATAGTATCAAGAATCTTTTTTAAAATCTTGATACTTTTTGCAATTGCAAAAATGAAAAAACTTACTTTTTCAAAAGCACCTTAACAGCTTCTTCCAATTGTTGGTCTCTGCCTTGGCTCATTATTTTTGGTTCGTTAGGTACCCTTATATCTGGTTCCAGCTGGGTGTTTTCCAAAAATGATTCACCCAGAGGACGCCATCCACCCATAGGTATTCCGAAATAAATGGTCGGATCGATTTGTGTTTCCCACCATACAAAAGTTCCTGTTCCGGGTACTGGCATTCCCAATGTCTTACCTATATTTTTTATTTTATAAGCTACAGGGAACAAATGAGCATCGGAATAATTGCTTTCACTCATAACAACAATCGATGGTTTAATCCATTTATTGTAGGGTTCATGCCCAACGTACTGTCCATGTGGAATTATATCCATATATTTCTTCCCATTCAAAAAGTCAGAAAGCACATCGTGTAAATTGCCACCTCCATTAAAACGAGTATCAACAATCAGTGCATCTTTAGATAAATATTTACCCAGTGCCTGTTCGTAAACGGTTCGCATACTGGCATCATTCATACCACGTACATGTACGTAACCTAGTTTACCTTCCGATAAACGTTCAACTTCATCCTGTCGAGTTTTCACCCATCGCTTATACATTAACTGATTTTCCGCACCCAACGAAATAGGTTTAACTACTTCATCCCAACGCTTTTTCGAAGCAGGATCGTAAATACTTAGCAAAACATTTTTCCCTTCTTTTCGATTCAGTTCTTTGTACCAATCAATATCAGGTGTAAGTTCTATCCCATCTATTTTCTCAATAATATGATTGGCTCTAACTTTTAAAATAGCCTTATCTAATGGTCCACCTCTAAGTATTTGCGCAACTTTTATTCCTTTTTCGGTATGCGAATAGTCAACTAAAACACCCAACGAAGCTGTTTTATCACCACTCGAATTATTTGCCCTATAACCGCTTCCTGTATGCGAAGCATTTAGCTCACCCAACATTTCGCTGAGCATTTCGGTAAAATCATAGTTATTATTTATAGAGGGCAAGAATTTTTTATAGGCTGAATAATAATAATCCCAATCGATGCCATGTATATCAACCACATAAAACTTTTCACGTACCTGACGCCAGCTATGATCAAAAATATATGCCCGTTCCTCATCGTTTTTCAAAAGCATTTCACCATTTGTTTTTATGGGCTTAATTTTCGCTTCTTTTATTTCAACCTTACTGGGTTTTCCATCAGAAAGTACAAGGAAAAATTTAGCATCTTTTGATAGCTCCATGGAGGTTCTTCTTCCATCAATTTTGGCAAATAGTTTAGTTTCTTTTGTTATTAAATCTGTTACCCAAATGTTGTTTTTCTTTTCGAATTTAGTTAGATAATAAAGTTTATCTCCATCTTTTGATAAAACCCAATCATCTATTTCAGAAGTGTGCACAGTAAGCTTTCTCTTTCGCTCAAATAAATTATCCCAATCAAATTCTATATCTTTAACTTCTTCCTTTTCATCTTTTTTCTTATCCGAATCTTTATCCTTCTTATCAGCCTTTTCTTTATCCTTTTTCTGCTTTTCTTTTAATATTTCCTTTTCCTCTTTACTTAGATTAAACTTATCGAAAGCAGCCTGGGTAAGGAACATTCCATAAATATCATAACTTGAAGGGTACATGTTTTCGCCTTTTTCAGCATTTCGTGTCGAAGCCCAGGTAAGCATTTTCCCATCGCGACTCCATTGTGGAACAAAGTCGAAATATCCGCTCTGAGTAAGGTTTCTTAATGTTCCTTTCCCTGAAACTTCAATTAGTCCAACTTCATCGCCCATCACTTCTTCTTTTTGTCCAAACTTTACAAGCAGCCATTTGCTGTCGGGCGACCATTGATAATACATATCGCCATCGGCATATGAATAGTTATGCTCGGCCGGTAAAACTACCCATGTTTCTTTCGATTCCAGATTTATTACTTTTAGAGTAGTTCTATCTTCGAAATAAGCTACTTCTTTTCCGTTGGGGGAGTAGGCTGGTTGAAACTCGTCCATATTTGTAGCTATTATTGTCTCTTCTTTCAGAATTGTCGATGAAAAGAAAAACTCTTCTTCGTTACGAACAATAGTTTTACTATAAACACCCCAGCTATTATTTTTCTCAGCCGCATACAGCACTGACTTACCATCGGGACTAAAGCTAACGCTACGTTCCTGCCATGGCGTATTTGTTATTCTTTTTGTAGTACCATGTGCAATGCTACTCACAAATATTTCACCTCTGTACACATAGGCAAATTCTTTACCATTGGGCGATAAACTTGTTTCTGTAAAACCACTATTTACTTTTACTATTTTCTCAATATTCTCACGTCCATCGTAGTTAATTTGAACATTTACTTTTTTCGGCGCTCCTCCTTCATTCATGGTATAAATTTCACCATCGAAACTAAAACACAAGGTATTGTCATTACTTATGGATAAAAACCTTACCGGATGTTTCTCAAACTTGGTTACAGCAATGTTTTCGTCAGAGCTACTCAATGAACTTTTATGCACATTGAAGGAGCCTGATTCCTCAGTTAGATAATAGTAAGTATCGTTGGAATTATCAAAAACGGGATTTCTATCTTCACCTTTAAAAGTTGATAGTTGTTTATATTCTTCTTTGTCTATATCGTATAACCAAATATCGCGGGTAACAGCTGACACATGGTGCTTTCTCCACATATTTTCATAGCCCTTTCTGTCATGAAAAATAAGCTTTTTACCATCACTGGTAAAAGTTGCATCATGCGCTGGTGTAGTAAGAACCTGAGAAACTCTGCCTCCTTGAACCGAAACACTATAAAGTTCTGCCATTACAGCTGTAGGAAACTGAACATTTGTTGCAAGATCTTGCCTAATACCTTCAAATACAACCTTACTATTATCGGCAGTAAAACAACTTGGCTTTTCATTGTTTGAATGGTAGGTTAACCTTTTTGATTCGCCACCATTTGCAGGTATAACAAAAACATCGAAATTTCCATAGCGGTTCGATGCAAAAGCTATTTGTTGCCCATCGTTACTCCATACCGCATTGTATTCGTAACTATCGCTAAGGGTTAATGGGATTGCAGTACCGCCCGATGATGCTACCTTATATATATCACCTTTATAGTTAAAGGTTATGTTTTCGCCATTGGGTGAAATAGAAGTGTAACGTAACCATAATGGCGACTGTTGACTATTAGCAGAAAAAATCGAGCACATAGTTATGAGCACTAAAAAGATATTGTGTTTTTTTAACATGACTTAATATTTAAGGTTGAATATTAAAGCCAAGGTACAAAAAAATAAAACTCAATTCGTTATGAAGTCAACACTCATGCTATTCATCTTAAAAAAAGCAAAACAGCAAGTATATTCCTTCATTTGTACCAAGCAAGGTTGATTTTTTGTAAATTTAATAAGTCTAAGTTATTTGTTGCTATAAAACATTCATTAAAGCTTAATTAAATCATTTATAACTATGAGAAAACTAATTATCTGTATATGAAGTCTATACTATCCTAATTACTAACTGCTAACTGATATCTTGCTTTATATTTCAGAGGTGATATGCTTGTAAATTTTTCAAAAGTATTTACATCTTCATTAGCCAAATCAAAAGCAATTTATTCAAAAGTTTTTCGTTCACTCTCGAGCATTTGTTTAGCATTATCAACGTTTACTTTTTGTGTATAATATAAAGGTGTTTGTTTGGTCGCATTTTTAACACAGCAAATAAATGTTTGCTACGTTAGCTTAATGGCTTCGGTAACTTCGCCTAAACTAATGGCTTTTTACCTGAAAAACTTTTTGTTCAATACATAAATCGTGGTTTATTCCATTAAATAAAATTGAACATGTTGAGCATAATCAAATAAAAATTGGAGAAACTATAATTCACAAAGAAAATATTTTTAAAAAAAGTTTACTGAATTGCTTTAATTAAGCTAACATTAATTTCGACTGTAATACATTAGGAACAAAATTTATACTTTTATTTAAATTTGAATGCACTATTTCAATGGTATCTTCAACTGTAACTATAGCTTGCTCTTGGTCTTGACTAATAAAGATATCGAATTTCGATTCTAAAAAGAATAATAAAATATTCCAATCATCGGCATAATACTCTAATAAGTTTTGAAGTTTAACATCAGGATCTATTTCTTCTCTTTTTGCTCCTAATTTTCGTAGTATTTTATATACTCCTATTCGAATTGATCTGTCCATAACTTTTATTATTTATTATAGGACAAACGTAATATACTTTACCCCTATTGTATAACAAAATTCGATGAACTGAGATAATTAACCGGTGAAATGAGAAATTCCAGGAATGAATTTGAATGAGTCCATTAAAAAACCCAGCCAAAGGCTGGGTGATATTAATAACCTGGAATAAGTTAGCACTTATAAAAAAAGTAGTCTTTAATGCCTTTTAGTTTTCACTCATTCTGCATAAGGATAATCGGTATAACCTTTTTCTCCCGGAGTATAAAAAGTATCAAAATCGGGTTCATTCATCGGTAGGTCTTTAGCAAAGCGATAATTTAAATCAGGATTTGCTAAATAAGACCTACCAAAGGCAACTAATTCTCCCTTTTCTGCATTCAAAGCATCCTCAGCTTTATGTTTATCTAAACCACCACTTACAATGATAGTCCCTCCAAATGCTTTTTGTATTTTCTGTTTTACCGAATCAGTAACCTCAGGTGCTCCCATCGATGAATGATCAACAATATGAATATAAGCTAAATTTAATTTTCCCAATTCCATAGCCATATATTCAAACTGATCTTCTAAACCTTCAAAAACTTCCATGTCATTAAAAGCTCCATAAGGAGAAAGGCGAATTGAAGTTTTTTCAGCACCAATTGCTATGGAAACTTTCTTTGCAACTTCAATTGCAAAGCGGGCACGGTTATCAATGCTCCCTCCATAATTATCGTTACGCTTATTCGATACCATATTATTAAACTGATCTATTAAATATCCATTGGCTCCATGCAATTCAATTCCATCAAATCCAGCTTCAATAGCATTCTTAGCTGCACTAACAAAGGAATTTTGCTCTTGTTCAATATCATCCAAACTCATTTCAACTGGAACAGGGTAATCCTGTAAACCATTACTATCGGTATACATTTGACCACTTAAAGCTATGGCTGAAGGAGCTAAAACTCGTGTTCCTTTATCCATATTAAAAGAATGTGAAACCCGCCCTGTATGCATTAATTGTGCAAATATTTTTGAGCCTTTTTCATGTACAGCATTAGTTACAAGTTTCCAACCTTCAATTTGCTCCTGATTATATAAACCTGGAATTCGAGCATAACCTAAACCATTAGCCGATGGCGCTACACCCTCAGTAACAATTAAACCTGCATTTGAACGCTGTCCATAATAAGTAGCCATTAATTGATTTGGAATGCTACCGATAGCTCGCGATCGGGTCATTGGAGCCATTACCATTCGATTTTTCAACTCTATATTACCAAGTTTATACGAAGAAAATAATTTCATTTTAATGTATTTTAAGTGTTAATATCTCATAACACAAATTATTGCTCCTTATGTTTTTGCATAACGCATAAATAACAATTTGTTAACAATCAACTAAAACTTCAAATTCATTCCCAAAGCAAGGCTGTATATATCTTCTTCAAAATAATCTTCATTATATATAGCATAGTAAACATATGTAGCCAGAGTTCCAACTTCAGCAAAGTATTCAATTTGCTTTATTTTTGAATTCGATGAATATTTACCATTATATTTTAAGCCAGTAAATAAGCCAAAAGTTATAGCATTGGTACTATAATACCCACCTGGATAATAATCGGGTAAACGTAAAAAAGCATTTTTACCACTTTCAACATTAATTGAAAATCCAGCAATTACATTTAACCTTCTTATAGGTTTGTATTTAAAGTTTCTGAAATTAAATGTATTTTTTTGCGCTATGGTTAAAACCTCTGCTTTTCCTATATACTCAGGTAAATATCCTATTAGTAAATCACTATTAAGTTTACCTCCAAAAGTTTCATATCCTATACCTGCTGCTAAAAATCCTATATTTCCGGCAAACTGTAGCTTCACCTCATCGGGTAGCAACTCCGATCGGTGTCCAAAGTTATCTCCACCATTGAATGCTATGACAGCTAACGATATGGAAACCATGATTATAAGAGATATTATACGTTTCATTATTAAAAGGGTATTATCTCGTAAATAAAAGTATTATCAGCGTTAATGGTCATCTTGCAAATATTTCTATTATCAATACTACCGGGTATTAAAAATGTTGTTTCTGTATTCATTGGATTTGCATCAGAAAATTCATGATGGTGTCCATGCATTGAAATAATTACATTTTCGGTATCAATAAGATCTTTGTACTTATTTTTATTAGTATCACTGTATTGGTCATCCCAAGGTGGAATGTGTGAGAAAACTATCTTTGGTAAATCACAAGAGGAAAGTTCCTTTTCGAACCAAGACATATCAGGAGTTTTTCCACTTTCCCAGACTGTTGCATCAAAAAACACCATTTTTATGCCTTTGTGCTCAATGGTATAATTATAAGCACCAAACATTTGTTTATAAATGCTACCTCCATTCGATAAATAATCGTGATTGCCAATGCATGTAAATACTGGAATACTTGAGTAGTAAATCTCTTTACTAAACATTTCATACTCCATCATTAAGCCTTTATCGGTCATGTCGCCTAAATGCACCACAAAATCAATATCATCAATGGTATTAATTTTTTCTACAGCTTTACGCAATTCCTTAAACTTATAGTGTGAATCAGCTATGGTTACAAAAGAAAACAATTCGCTACTTTTGGTTTGTACTCCCGAAAGATTATTTAAATTAATCTTGGTCTGATTTTTCAAAGCATCATCGACATCGGCAGCGTAAGGCGAAAAATCAAAAAGATTATTGCAGGATACCAGAAAAAATGACACAAAAACAAAAATTATTGTATTTATTGACTTCATAGTTTTAAGCGTTAAGGGTGATTAACGAGTGTAAAACTACTTGTCAATATTCAGGTATTAAAAAGGAATTCGATGAAGTGATTTTTTATACTGATGAACTAGAAAAAACACGAATTGAACTGTGATTTAGGTTTCACAGGAATAAACTTTTATTTACCGATAAAATGTATTGATTTACGGGTATATTATGGTTATTAACTGCAAGGATGAAAGGTAAAGCTTTTATATTATTGTTAGCAAACCACTATCAGCAGTTGGCTGTTAACAATCCTTGAAGTACTGCGTTTAGTTAAAAACTGATACAACATTCAAGAACATAAATAATTTAAACTTTTGGGCGAATACTATTTAAAGGAGTACGCCAAATAATTAATAAAGCAATAATAAAGTAAATACCTAAAGCAATTACACTATTACGTGGACTACCAGTAATATGCTCGATATACCCAAAAGAGAACATACCAAAAACTATGGCCATTTTTTCCGAAAAATTATAGAAACTAAAATAGGAAGCCGTATCATTCGATCCGTTTGGAATAAGTTTTGAAAATGTACTACGCGATTGTGATTGTATACCTCCCATTACCAAACCCACACCGGCAGCAAGCATATAAAACTGAGTTACTGTTTGTACTAAAAATCCACCTCCACAAACAGCCAGCCAAATAAACAACATACTAATTATAGATTGTTTATTGCCATATTTCTTCGAAATAAACGCAAAGAATGTAGCTCCTACAATGGCAAGTAATTGTAATATTAATATGGTAACTATAAGTTTCGATCCTTCGATACCAATTTCGGCCTGACCAAACATTATGGCAACCAGCATTAGGGTTTGTAAACCCATACTGTAAAAGAAAAACGAAAATAAAAAGCGTCGAGCGATCATATTCGAGAATAGACTCTTTTGCACCACCATTAATTCTTTATATCCTAGTTTAAACAGATGCTTTGTTTTATTCTCTTTGTTTTGCTTATCTTTTAAAAAAGCAAAAGCTATCCAAGAAAAAAGAAACCACCATGCACCAACCTGCAAGAATGACAAACGTACCGGAGCTAACTTGGTTTCAAATCCGAATTTATCATAGTTTAAAACCAATACTAAATTAATAGCCAACAACACCATGCTTCCAGCATATCCCCATGAGTAGCCACGAGCACTTATTCTATCGTGCAAACTTTTGTCAGCAATATGGGGTAAAAAAGAATTGTAGAAAAGTACAGCTCCTTCGTAACCAATGACAGCCAAAATAATAGTTAATAAGCCATAGCCTAAATTATCGCCATTAAACAAATACATTAAAGCCACTGAGCCTGCTCCTAAAAAGGTGAAAGCCTGCATAAACTTTTTACGATGCCCGCCATAGTCAGCAATACCAGAAAGTAAGGGTGAAACAAAGGCTATAATTAAATATGCTAAAGCCAAAGCATAATCATAAACAACGGTATTATTTATAGTAGTACCAAAAAAGGTAAGTGTTTCACTGGTTACTGCTTTGTAGTAAATAGGAAATAAAACAGTTGTAATAAGTAGCTTATATACTGAATTTGCAATGTCGTACGAACACCAAGCATTAACTATTTTCGATAATTTTTGAGCCATAATTGAAAATATTAGCTGGCAAATATAAGCTTATTTAGAATTAGTTAAAATAAAAAAACATTTGTTAAAGTTCTGTGCCAAGAATTATTTTTGGGTACTTAAACAAAGCTTTATAAAAATTACATTACCATTTTCAGTGAAGTCTAAATAAAGTTCTTATTGGGCCATTTTGAATTTAAAGCTACAATTTGGCTATTCTACAACCTGACCTTTAAATATTATGCATCAACTTCAAAAGACTCAAACCGTAAACTAACTTTATTTAAACTTTCTAATGATCCAACAATGGTAACGACATCACCTTTTCTTAAACGTGTATAACCATGCGATATAATCATTTGTCCTTGTCTCTTTAGAGATAATATAAGTACGTCAGATGGCAAGCGAAGATTTCGAAGCGCCATCCCAAATAAATTTTTATCCTCAACTACCACATCAAGTGTGTCTTTATCGGGCTCCATTCCCATTAATAATGATGTTGCCAAAGGTGACCGTACAAAATGTTGTAATAAATTCACAAATGCTGTGGAAGGATCAATTACTAAAGCGCTGAGTTCTTGGAACTTCTTTAAATTTTTCCTTTCATTAAGTCTTACAATGACTACCCTTTTCCCAACTTTCTCATAAATCCACTCACAAATGGTATAATTGGCTTTATCCGATCGGAGTAAAACAAAGGTATCATACTCACCTATGCTTAATACCTCTAAAGTTTTATTCAATAAATCTTCAATATAATGGAAATGAACATTGGGGACTTCCTCCACCTCGCTTGCCCTTTTTCTTGTGGCAATTGATACTTTCCAATTTTGTTTGACCAATTCGTGCGATAAGGCAACAGATTGGTTTTCATAACCAAAAATTAATACCCTATGAGAATGCTCATAATGATCTTTTGCCTGATTATGATTTTCGCCCACTCGTTTAATTGCCCATTTAAATAATGGAGGACCAACCAATTGATTCAATACTATAACAGCAATAATAATTGTTGCTAATTCTATTCCCCATTCAGGAAAACTTTTTGAAACTACCATAACCAAAGCTAGACTTACTCCTGCTTGCGTAACATATGGCATCCATCCTATTCTTCTAAATAATTTAGGGTCGCCAGCAATTGTACTTCCTATCCACGATCCGGCCATCATACCTATCATACGAATGGTAAAAAACAACAAAGCTATTTTCCATGTATATGCCAAAACATCAAGTGACATCATAGCTCCAGCTAAAGTAAAAAATGCTGCATAAATTGCTGGCCCGATCTTTTCAATTACCGCTTGAAATTCAATTCTGGAATTTGTGTAATTTACAATAACAAAACTAGCGGTAATACATACCAACAATGGCTCTATTAGTATTTCGAAGGGTAAATAAACTTCACTTAAATGGTGTATAAAGTGCGAAAAAGGATAAATTAAATATCCAGAAAGCAACAGCACCGCAATCTTTAGGTATTGGTTAAGCTTAAAGGAAAAAACAAACTTTAGGAACTGAGATAATAACACTCCCATAAGAAAAGTTGATGAGAGCTCAACTATTAATTCAATTATAAAGAAATAGCTAAATTCAATACCTTTTACTAAAGTGTTGGCAATAGACAAACAAATGGCAAACAACAAAATCACCAACACATCTTTTATTACTGTTACGCTTATGGCTGTTTTGGTAAATCGCCCTTTTGCTCGCATTTCGTTAATTATAGCTATAGCTGATGAAGGAGAACGAGCCACAAATATAGTTCCGACTAAAATAGATAAAGCTAAAATATTACTCGTCGATAATGAGGCCAAAAAAGTAATATAAGGTGACACCAATATAATAGCTAATACTGTAACAATAAAGGTTATTACCAACTGGCCAAAAGTATTCCATAAAATACTTTTTAAACTACTTCTTATTTCTTTTAGATAAAGTTCAACTCCTGCAGCAAAAGCAATGTAGGCAAGTGAAAATTCGTTTATAAATTGAAGGTTTGGTAGTGCCTCATCGGAAACTAACTTTAAAAAAAAAGGTCCTACAATTATCCCTGAAATTAAAAAACCGGTTATTAACGGAAGCTTAATTCTCTGAAAATATTTGGCTACTTGAAAGCTACCAACAACTATCCATAGAAAAGCTATCAAAAAGAATAAGAAATTTTCGAATTGCAGCATAAATTAACTTTTTTATCAATATAAGGTTTACTGTTCAATTTAGCAAGGAAGAAAAAAGCTTTGCTAAAATTGTAAACATAGTTCGAATAAACTTTTTACATCGTCCTTACACTATTTTTTATAACAAAAGACAATTAAATATGTGAAGATTCAAAATTAAGACTAGAAAATTCAAATTTGTTAATGATTATTCTATAAAAAGGCTATTTTAGTAGAATAAACTAAATTTAAAGAAACATGAACTATTTCATTTTAATTTCAGCAATTATTACACTAGCTGCAACAATAGGTCACTTTACCATGGGTAAAAAAGAATATTTAATGCCTGTTTTAACCTCAGATATTGATATTATTGCCAAGAAAATAATGCAAAGCTTATTCCATTACATGTCGGTATTTATGGTACTATCAACCATAATTCTATTCGCAGGTAGTAGTCAACAATGCCCACTGTACGAGTATGTTCATGGCATGATTAGGTTTATTGCATTGGTTTATGCAGGTTTTGCTATAACACAATTAGCTATAGCAGCAACATCTGGCATTAAAAATGGTGCTTTAAAAATGTTTCAATGGGTTTTTTGGGCCTTAATTTCACTTTTCTCAATATTAGGAACTATATAAAAGTTAAAAACCCCATATTTATTCTTAATTAAATATGGGGTTTCACTTTCCTATTCACTTTTTATTCATTATGTGATCCGTCGCAAAAAGGTTTTCCTTTGCTATTTTTACACATGCACATATAATGTGTGCCATCATTCTCGGCCACAAAAACATGTGGTGTAATATTTGTACTCATATGTGAACCATCACAAAAAGGTTGATTACTTGATAAACCACAGGCACACCAAGCATAAGATTCTCCCTTCTTTAATTCAATAGCTTTGGGCTCGTTACCCGCTCTCTTAGGACTTGTCATAATTTTCATTTTAGTTACAGTTGTATAACATTCCATGCCCTTAAAAGTTTATCCTTTTAATGTTAACTATTTGTTAATCTAAACGTTATAAACGATAAACCAAAATAAGGATAATAACCAAGAGCTACTTCTCTTTTTCCTTAATCTCAACATCCGGACTGGAAAACATCATTAAAAAGGCTATAAAAATAGCTATTGAAAAAACAACAATTATAAATTTAAAGAACCAGTTATCGTACCAAAGTATAAAGTCTTCGTTGGGTTCAAAGTAAAACCTGCTTTTCGATTGTAATCTTTCAAAACCTTCTTCATCGTAAAACAATTCGTTTTTATTTGAGTCAGCTATAATGTAAGGCATACGCCAGTTTGAATTTCCTTTTTTCAATACTGTTATGTTTAAATATCTGGCTTCACCAAGCAAACTATCCACTTTCCCTTTATAAACTAAAAACTCATCCAAAGGAGTTTCTTCTTGCCAATCCCATTGATTTATATCTTCAAATTCATAGGTGCTAATTGTTATGTATCTATTATCTCCTTTTATAGAAATTCGGTAATCGAGCTGAAGGACAGGTTTTTGTTCTATACACAATGGTATCTTTTTGTAAGCAATTACTATAAAGGTATCAATTCTTAAAGCCAATGATTCAAAAAACAGTTTCGATTCGTGCCATTCATCATTTGTTAAAGTAAAAAGTGTATCTGTAATATTACTTAGTTGGTTATTGTGAAAAGGAGTAAGTAATGAATCGAGCAAATAAGAATGTTTTCCTAAATCAAGTTCCTCTTTTGCTTCACCCCAAGGTTTACTGTTTATATACAAAAAGTCATGTACACTTGCTGTTGCAATTGGTCCTAACAACTCGCCTTGTAATACATCAAAATTTTCCCAATATTGTTCTTTCGTTGTACCGTTGCTGCGCCAATTATATATAATAAATACTAAAGTTATAGATAAGCCCAGAAAACGTAAAATAGGATTATTCATTCGCTAATTTTTAAGCATGCCAACGATGGTATAAACGGCATATCAAGCTTATTGTTTTCATATTTAATCTCAACAATGAAAGATTATCTCATATTTAGATGTTTAAAAATGTTTTATTATTAACACTTTTTAAGTGGTTGCTTATTTTATTTATTGATATATATTTATCTTCGAACTGCAATATTAAAACTAAGTAAAATGAGAACTAACAATAAACCGGTAAAAGTACTATTTGTGTGTATGGGCAACATTTGCAGGTCACCCAGTGGCGAGGCGGTTATGAATGCTTATATTAAAGATGCCGGGCTTTCAGATAAAATACTTTGCGATTCGGCCGGAACAATTGGATTCCATGCAGGTAATCCCGCTGATAGTCGCATGCAAAAACATGCCAATAAACGCAATTACCGTTTAACCAGTATATCGCGCCAAATTAATAGCAGCGATTTTGAAGAATTCGACTACATTATTGGTATGGATGATGAGAACATACATAACATGAAGCATTTTATGCCAAGCCAAAGTTATGCCAATAAAATGAGTAAAATGACCGATTATTGTACAAATACAAATCCTGGATATGTTCCTGACCCTTATTATGGTGGTGATGCAGGTTTTGAACAAGTGTTGGATTTATTGGAAGATGCTTGCGAAGGATTGTTAACAAAGATTAGAGAAGAGAATGATTTGTAGAACCAATGTCCTATGGACGGTTGGTTTCAGTAATTAAATCGGCAAGATGCTGATGGTCCAAAACTGAGAAACTATGAGCCCAAACCAACAAATAGAAGACTTTTTAGGTGAGAAAATCACGAACTCCAACTCGATAGGTGGTGGGTGTATTGCTGATTCTAGAATTATAAAAACTGAAAGTGGAAAAAGCTACTTTTTAAAAACACATTCTGGAACTCCAGGAATGTTTTTAAACGAAGCAAATGGTTTAAAAGAATTGGCAAAACCGGGTTGCATTCGTGTTCCAAAAGTAATTTTAGCTGACGAAGGTTTTCTTTTACTTGAACAGATTAACCAAGGTTCAAAATCAGCTAATTTTTTTAAGAACTTTGGAAAGGCTTTTGCCCAAATGCACAGGCACACTGCCAATGAATTTGGTTTTTTTGAGGACAACTACATTGGTGCATCACCACAATATAACCTGGCTAAAGGCAAAGAAAAAAGCCACTGGCCAACATTCTATTTTCAAAAACGCCTGTTGCCTCAACTGAAAATGGCCGAACAGAATGGCTACTCAAGCAATCAGCTAAGTGAAGGTATTATGGCTTTAGCTAATAAAATTGAAGAAATTCTAGAAGAAAGCGAAGAAAGGCCTACCCTTTTACACGGCGATTTGTGGGGCGGTAATTATATGGTTGATAAAAATGGGATTTCCGTATTAATTGATCCGGCAGTTTACTACGGACATCGTGAAGCTGATTTAGCCATGACCAAAATGTTTGGAGGCTTTTCCCCAGATTTTTACATGGCTTACCAAAAGGAATATCCTTTACCTAATAATTGGCATTACCGCGAAAACATTTACTTACTTTACCATTATTTAAATCACCTCAACTTATTTGGTGTAAGCTACTACAATACTTCCATGCAATTAGTTAATTCTTATTTATAGCATAACAAATAAAATAGTACTTACTTAAATCACAAATCAGATACTAGGGTTTAAATAAGTATTTTTTTTGACAGGATTAACAAGATTAACAATTTTGTAACTTTCATAATCATGTAAATCCTGCCCATACATTATCTTCTTTTCTATGTATTATCTAATTTCTTGTCAATGCGTTTATTCTTTTTCTTGTGCTTAACCACTTTCGAGTCGTGATAGAACAGAATATCTTCTGCAATATTTTTAATTAAATCGCCTACACGCTCTAGCTTGCTTACTAATTTAGACAGTAAGAATAAGTTGTTTAAATCGTCGACATGAGTTTTAGCGTATTCGCTTAATAGCTTGTGTACGTTTTTATTTACTTTATCGAGTACTTT
>Ga0316187_10002184_pt1 | contig 17054 bp, 14 predicted proteins | sample CroRivburrow1_MG_FD_204927 | JGI IMG/M metagenome (GOLD analysis project Ga0316187, IMG submission 204927) | Coastal sediment microbial communities from Maine, United States - Cross River worm burrow 1 | ecosystem: Environmental > Aquatic > Marine > Coastal > Sediment | place: USA: Maine... | reverse complement strand
CCAGCTCACCCGTGAAAAATTCGCTGCGTGGCGGGTAGTCAAAGGACAGCGTGGCCAGTGCATCCAGTACCCGGTGTCTGCCGGTATGGCTGCCGTATCGCGTTTCCACACCGATAATTGCGACAATCACCTGCGGGTCAACACCATATTTCGCGGCTGCCTGGTCCAGCAGTTCTGCATTTTCTTGCCAGAAGGCAACGCCACCTTCGATGCGACTTTGTGTCAGGAAGATTTTCCGGTACTCGAACCAGCGCAGTTTTTTTTCGGCTGGCTTGCGCATCAGTTCCAGGATGTCCTCACGGTGTTCCGCATTATCAAGCACGCTAAGCAGTTCATTACGGTCAAAACCATGCTTGTCGACCATGCGCTCGATGAATACCTGCACCTGTGGTTGCTGGCTGTAGTTGCCGGCTGCAACCGGCAGGCCTGCCATCAGTACTGCCAGCAGCAATGTGCGGGAAAGCCCTTTATTTAAAGACTGTAGCTGCATGAACTGGTTTCCTTTGGTAAAAATTCCGCCACATTCTAGCATCGAATGCGACGTCAGGTCGGGAGTAATTTGCGGTGTGTCTGTATCGACATGAGGATGCCGAATCCGGCCATCAGGGTGACAATGGAGGTGCCGCCGTAACTGATCATTGGCAATGGCAGACCGACAACCGGCAGCAGCCCGGTCACCATGCCGGTGTTGACAATAAAGTACACGCAGAAAGTCATCGAAAGGCTGCCGGCAAGCAGCCGTGTATAGCTGTCCTGTGCCTGGATCGATATCATGATGCCGCGAACGACGATGATGGTATAAAAGGTGAACAGTAATAAAATGCCGAAGAAGCCGAACTCCTCGCCCAGTACCGCAAAAATGAAGTCGGTCGAGCGTTCCGGCAGAAAATCCAGTTGCGACTGGGTGCCGTTCAACCAGCCCTTGCCAAACAGACCGCCGGAACCGATGGCGATTTTTGACTGGATGATGTGGTAGCCGGAGCCCAGCGGGTCGCTTTCGGGGTGCAGCAGGGTCATTACGCGCTGGCGTTGATACTCACGCATAAAGTGCCACAGCAAGGGTGCGGCGGCAGCGGCCAGCACGCTGAAAAAGGCCAGTAGCCGCCATTGCAGTCCGGCGAGGAAGACCACGAAGAACCCGGAACTGGCAATCAGCAGTGCGGTGCCGAGATCCGGTTGTTTGGCGATCATCAATGCGGGAACAACGATCAGTGTGGCGGAGGCCATTAATTGCCATCGGTTTGGTGGCAGGCGGGTATTTGCCAGGTACCAGGCGACCATCATCGGTACCGCCAGTTTCATCATTTCCGATGGCTGAAAGCGTACGAAGTAAAGGTTGAGCCAGCGTTGTGCCCCACCGCTGGTCTCGCCGCTGATGAGTACCGCAAGCAGAAACAGGAGGCCGGTGACAAATATCCACGGAGTCATGCGCAGTAACAGGCGTGGCGGGAACTGCGCGACCAGCAGCATGCCGGCAAAGGCAACGCCGAGGCGCACCAGCTGGCGTTCAACCAGCTCTATGTCTCCACCGCCGGCGCTGTACAGGACAATGAGGCCCATGGTGGAAACCGCAATCAGTGTAACCAGCAGCGGAGCGTCCAGGTGCAGGCGATATTGCCAGCCGCGACGGCTGGCATCCTCGTGGTGCGGGGTGAATACGGTGCTCATAATGGCGGTACCTCGAGGTAGGCATCCAGGATTTTACGGGCAATCGGTGCAGCAACCGAGCCGCCGCCACCGCCGTTCTCGACGATGACGGCCACTGCAATCTTTGGTTCCTCAATGGGGGCAAAGGCTATGAACAGGGCGTGGTCACGCAATTTTTCCGCAATGGCCTCGGCATCGTATTTTTCTTCTTCCTTCAGGCCGTAGACCTGTGCGGTACCGGTTTTGCCGGCAATCCGGTAGGGGCTGTCATTGCCGATCCGTCTTGCGGTGCCGCGGGCACTGTGGACGACGTCGGTCATGGCGGCGATCACCTGTTCCCAGTGTTGTTGTTCCTTGATGGTGATGGTCTCCAGCAAGTGACGCTGGTGTGGCACCAGGTCGCTACTCTCGGGATCCTGTTCGGCGTGCACGATTTGTGGCTGTAGCATGTGCCCGCCGTTGGCAAGTGCGGCGGTGGCGGCTGCCAGCTGTATTGGCGTGACCAGGAAGAATCCCTGGCCAATACCGGTGATGAGGGTTTCACCCGGGAACCATGGCAGGTCACGGCGACTGCGCTTCCATTCCCGTGAAGGCAGCAGGCCGGGCAGTTCACCCTGGATGTCAATGCCGGTGGCCTTGCCAAAACGGAATTGCTGCAGGTAGTCATGGATGCGGTCAATACCCAGTGACTGCGCGAGGTCGTAGAAGTAAACATCGCAGGATTGTGTGATGGCTATGTTCAGGTCGACGGTACCATGGCCGGTGCGTTTCCAGTCACGGTACTTGCGGTCCTTGCCGGGCAGCATGTAAAAGCCCGGGCAATAGGTCTTGGAATGACTGCTGCTGATGCCCGATTCCAGGCCGGCAAGTCCCATAAACGGTTTGACCGTGGAACCGGGCGGGTACTGGCCCCGCAGCGCCCGGTTGAACAGCGGTTCCTTTTCATCATTCCTCAGTGCCGCGTAATCATCATAATCAATGCCGTTCACAAAAGGGTTCGGATCGTAGGTGGGCAGGCTGACGAAGGCCAGGACGTCGCCATTGTTCGGATCGATGGCAATGGCTGTCCCCGAGAAGTCACCAAATGCATTTTCGGCCGCCGCCTGCACGCGGGAATCAATCGTCAGGTAAAGATTCTTGCCGGAAACCGGGGGGGTACGGTTCAGGACACGGATGATGCGTCCCTGTGCGGTAATCTCGACCTGTTGCAGGCCAACCTTGCCGTGCAGCAATTCCTCGTAGGTCTTCTCAATGCCGTTTTTGCCAATATGGGTGGTGCCGCGGTAGTTGGAGTTGTCGATATCCTTGAGTGCCTTTTCATCGATACGACCGACATAACCGAGTGCGTGTACTGCCAGTGGGCCCTGTGGATAGTGACGCGCCAGTCCGGCGGTGATATCAACCCCCGGGAAGCGATGACGGTTCACCGAGAAGCGGGCGACTTCTTCATCGTCGAGATGAAAGCGCAGGGGAATGGCCTCGAAGCCCGGTTTGCGGCTGCGCAGTTTCTCAAAGCGACTGCGCTCAATATCGCTAATCTCGATAATGTCTTGCAGTGCACTCAGGGTTGCGCCCATGTCATCAACCTCCTCCGGTGTGATTTCCAGCCGGTAGGATGGCAGATTCTCGGCCAGCAGGATGCCGTTGCGGTCATAGATGAGCCCGCGGTTGGGTGGCAGTGCCTGCAGTTTTACACGGTTATCTTCAGACAGCGTGGTGTAATGATCGTGCGATATCACCTGCAGGTAGAGCAGGCGGGTCAGCAGGATGGTTAGCAGGATGCCACCGAGGACCAGCAACAGTATTGCCCGGTTCGTGATGAGGTGGGACTCGAACAGATGGTCTTTAAGGTGTACCGGGTTCAGCATCAGCGTGGTGTGACGGATAACGTGAACATGGATGGCAGCAGCAGTCGACGCTCTAGTTTACCCGGAAGCCGCGACGCAGGCCGCGCAGCGTGGTGTAGACCAGCGGCCAGATCATCATGCCCAGCAGCGAGGGTAGCCAGAAAAACCACGGCGCGGCAGGTCGGCCAATGATGCGACTGATCCACAAGGCCAGTAACTGATGGATGATCAGCAGCACCAGTATTGTCAGTGCCTGTTGCATCACCGGGAACAGTCGCAGCCGCTGATGGAATTTAAGCGTCAGGTAGGCAATGACCGTTAATGACAGTGCATGTTGTCCAAGCACGGTACCTGTCATCAGGTCGACCAGCAGCCCCATAAACCAGCCGGTTGCCACGCCAACCCGTTCCGGCAGCGCCATGCACCAGTAAATCAGCACCAGTCCTGCCCAGTCCGGACGCAGATAGCGGGCCCAGTCGGGCAGGGGAACGACGGTCAGTAGCAGGGCGAAAATAAAGGTAAACACAATGACACCGCCACCGTGATGTTTGCCGGTAATCATTCTGTGTCCGCCGCGTTGTCTGTCACGGTGCCACTGCTGCCGCCGTTTTCCCCCGCAGCGGTGTCTGTTGCGTCAGGGGCGGCAAGCGGTTCCTCAATCGGTATATCGTCTGTTGATTCCACCACGGCTGCCGGATTCGGCCATACCAGCAGCACCTCGCGGCTGCGATTCAGGTGGGCAATCGGGGTGGCAATTACCCGGGTAAATGCATTACCCGGATCGTGGTCGACCGTCTCCACGGTGGCGACCGGGTATCCGGGCGGGAAGCGTCCGCCGAGCCCGGATGTTGTCAGCAGGTCGCCCGGCTGAATGTCCGCACTATTGGGTATATAGGGAAGTTCCAGCCGGTTAATGGCGCCACTGCCCAGTGCAATGGAGCGCAGGCCATTACGATTTACCTGTACCGGTATTGCATGGGAGGTATCGGTGATCAGGATGGCGGTGGAAGTATAGGGACCGGCATGGACGATTTGCCCCATGACACCGTAGGCGTCAACCAGTGGCTGGCCAGGATAAACATCATGCAACTCCCCCTTGTTGATGACAACCTGGTGCTTGTAGGGATCAAGGTTGACTGACATCAGTTCTGCAATCAGGACCTTTTCCCCGATCTCAAAGGATGAATCCAGTAATTCCCGCAGGCGGATGTTTTCTATTTCCAGCGCTGCAAGTTTCTGCATTTGCGCATTTTGCATGATTTGCTGGGTGCGCAGGCTGTCAATCTCTTCCTGCAGTGTGCGGCGTGTCGCCAGTGACTCGCTGAACCAGTCAGAGATCGAACCGGGTATTTCCACGCTCAGCTGGATCGGATAGACCAGCACGGACAGCGCATCGCGCACTGATTCCAGGCTTTTGTACTTGTGGTCCATCACCATCAGTACCGCAGAAAATGCGACCAGCACGATCAGGCGTGTCGTGATGGACGGACCTTGTGTAAAGATAAGCTTGATCGGGAACCCCGTGATGCAGTGGTGTTAAGCCGGTACGCATATGGCCCTGGCCGAGCGTATTCTAGCCCGGCATCCGTCCGTAAACGCTGTAATTTTTCTCGCAAAGGCGCCAGGAAATAAATATTAATCTGTTTTTTGACAATATCCCTGGTGACTTTGCGATCCTTGCGTCCTGGCGAGAGTGATTCTTTCTGGCTGAAAACCCGCCTGACCGGCCTGTTTGTTCTTATTCAACGGTGAAAACGTCGCCGCCGCGTTCGTCAAATAATTCCAGGGCGCGACCACCGCCACGTGCAACGCAGGTGAGCGGGTCATCGGCAACCACTACCGGCAGGCCGGTTTCTTCCATCAGTAACTTGTCGATATCCCGCAGCAGGGCGCCGCCACCGGTCAGCACAATACCGCGTTCGGCCACATCGGCACCGAGTTCCGGCGGGGTTTGTTCAAGGGCTGTCTTTACCGCCCCGACGATGCCGGCCAGGGGTTCCTGCAATGCCTCAAGGATTTCATTGCTGTTCAGGGTGAAGCTGCGGGGAATGCCCTGGGACAGGTTGCGTCCCTTGACCTCGAGTTCCACAACTTCGTTGCCGGGGTAGGCTGAACCGATGGCGTGCTTGATGCGCTCGGCGGTCGCTTCCCCGATCAGGGTGCCATAGTTACGGCGCACGTAGTTGATGACGGCCTCGTCAAAACGGTCGCCGCCAATGCGTACCGATGAGGAATAAACAATGCCATTCAGGGAGATAACGGCGACTTCCGAGGTGCCGCCACCGATATCCAGCACCATGGAGCCGCGGGCCTCGTCCACTGGCATGCCGGCGCCAATCGCCGCCGCCATGGGTTCTTCTATCAGGTAGACCTCGCGGGCACCGGCACCGGCGGCAGACTCGCGGATGGCGCGGCGTTCCACCTGGGTGGAACCGCAGGGTACACAGATCAGCACCCTTGGGCTGGGTTTGAAAAAGCGTGCCTCATGTACCTTGTGGATAAAATGCTGCAACATTTTTTCCGTAATGGTGAAGTCGGCGATCACGCCGTCTTTCAGGGGGCGGATGGCCGTGATGTTGCCAGGCGTGCGCCCCAGCATCAGTTTGGCCTCGGCACCGACGGCCGCAATGCTCTTGGGTCCGCCGGGCCCCCGGTCCTGGCGAATAGCGACCACCGACGGTTCGTTCAGGACAATGCCCTGGCCCCGTACATAAATCAGTGTGTTAGCCGTGCCCAGATCTATGGACAGGTCGTTGGAGAACATCCCGAACAGGCTTTTAATAAACATTCAATACTGATCCGTGTAGGTCCGTCAAAAAGGAAGCGGGTAATCTATCAATGAGGGGCGGTCGGGGCAAGGAAATACGCCGGAAATCGTTGCCGGGTCAATGCCGGTACCCCCGGGTATGGCAGGGATGTTCTTCACAATCGATTATGCTAGTGTACCGCGTCGCTCATATGGACTCATGCAGAGCGGCCCCTGATTTTGAAGTAATCAACTGACTACGGAGCCAACATGGCACTTGACGCTGCGCAGATCAAGAAAATTGCCCATCTGGCAAGACTGGGTATTGACGCGGAGGATATCCCGGAATATTCACGTAACCTGTCGGACATCCTGACATTCGTTGAACAGTTGAATGCAGTGGATACGACCGGTGTGGAACCACTGGCCCATCCCCTGGAGGCGACCCAGCGGTTGCGTGCAGACGCAGTGACTGAAACCAATAATCGCGAGAATTTCCAGAAAGTTGCACCGCTGACCGAAGCCGGTCTGTATCTCGTGCCGCAGGTGATTGAATAAGCAGGCCGCGGGACAAATATTGCCAGTGGCTGTGCCGCCAGGCGCCCGCAAACACGGCCTGCAGAAAAACGACCTGCCTGAACAGAATGAACCGGATCTGATCTATGCACCAGAAAACCCTTGTTGAACTAGCAGCAGCCATGCAGAAGGGCCGCTTTTCCAGTGAAGAGCTCACACAGGCCTGCCTGCAGCGGATCAGCAACCATGATGGTGAACTCAACAGTTTTGTGACCGTTGCGGAAGAGCAGGCACTGGCCGCCGCGAAGGCGGCGGACGCACGCATCAAGGCGGGCAATGCCGGGCCGCTGACCGGCATACCGTTTGCTCACAAGGATATTTTCTGTACCCGCGACATAAAGACCAGTTGCGGTTCCCGGATGCTGGATAACTTTATTGCACCGTATGATGCAACCGTAACGCAGAAACTGCTGGCAGCCGGGGCGGTGATGATTGGCAAGACGAACATGGATGAATTTGCCATGGGCTCGTCCAATGAAACCAGTTTCTACGGGGCGGTGAATAATCCCTGGGACAAGAGCACGGTTCCCGGTGGTTCCTCCGGCGGTTCGGCCGCGGCCGTTGCCGCCCGGCTGGTGCCGGCGAGCACCGGCACGGATACCGGTGGATCCATTCGGCAGCCGGCGGCCCTGTGCGGGATTACCGGCTTGAAGCCGACCTATGGCCGGGTATCCCGCTACGGCATGATTGCCTTTGCCTCCAGCCTTGACCAGGGAGGGGCCTTCACCCGTACGGCAGAAGATGCCGCCGTCATGCTGGGGGCGATGGCCGGCTTCGATCCCCGTGATTCAACCAGCGTGGACCGCCCGGTAGATGATTACCGGGCCGACCTGGATCGGCCCCTGCAGGGGTTGAGGATCGGTCTGCCAAAGGAATACTTTGGTGAGGGGCTGGACGCGGGAGTCGCGGCAGTCATTGAGGCGGCACTGGAGGAGTACCGCAAGCTCGGTGCGACAATCACTGATATCTCCCTGCCGAATACCCATCTTTCGGTGCCGGCATACTATATAGTGGCACCGGCAGAATGTTCCTCCAACCTGTCACGCTTTGATGGCGTGCGTTTCGGCTACCGTGCCAGCGACCCCAAAGACCTGGAAGACCTGTACACGCGCTCGCGCGGTGAAGGTTTCGGCGCGGAGGTAAAGCGCCGCATCCTGATCGGGACCTATGCACTTTCCGCCGGCTACTATGATGCCTATTACCTGCAGGCGCAGAAGGTACGGCGCCTGATTCGTGATGATTTTATGCGGGCCTTCGAACAGGTGGATGTCATCATGGGGCCGACGGCACCGTCAGTGGCGTTCAAGCTGGGTGAGAAGGCCGATGACCCGGTCAGCATGTACCTGTCCGATATCTATACGATTGCAGTGAACCTGGCCGGCTTGCCGGCGATGTCGGTTCCCGCCGGCTTTTCCGCCGGCCTGCCGGTGGGTTTGCATATTGTGGCTGATTATTTTGCAGAAGGGCGCCTGTTGAATGCCGGACATCAGTACCAGCAGGTGACCGACTGGCACACACGTTCCCCGCAGGGGTTTGCCTGATGGAATGGGAAACTGTGATCGGGCTCGAGGTTCATACCCAGCTCGCAACCGCCAGCAAGATTTTTTCCGGTGCCTCCACGACCTACGGTGCCGAGCCCAATACCCAGGCGTGTGCTGTGGATCTTGGCCTGCCGGGGGTCTTGCCGGTGCTGAATGCAGATGTCGTGCGCCTGGCAGCAATGTTCGGGCTGGCAACGCACTCCACGGTGGCGACACGCTCGGTCTTTGACCGGAAGAACTATTTTTATCCAGATTTGCCAAAGGGTTATCAGATCAGTCAGCTTGCCTTGCCCATCGTCCACGGTGGCTATCTTGATATCGACCTGGAGGAGGGGGGGAGTAAACGCATTGGGATTACCCGCGCACACCTGGAAGAGGATGCCGGCAAGTCCCTGCATGAGAATTTCCACGGGATGACCGGTATTGATCTGAATCGTGCCGGCACGCCCTTGCTGGAGATTGTGTCCGAGCCGGAACTGCGCTCGGCGAAGGAAGCGGTTGCATACATGCGCAAGCTGCATGCGCTGGTCCGTTACCTTGGCATCAGTGACGGCAATATGCAGGAAGGCTCATTTCGCTGTGATGCGAATGTGTCAGTGCGGCCCCGGGGACAGGCGGAGTTCGGGACGCGTGCCGAGATCAAGAATATCAATTCCTTCCGTTTTGTCGAGCAGGCAATCAACTTTGAGGTGGAACGCCAGATACTGTTACTTGAATCGGGCGGCACCGTGGTACAGGAAACACGCCTGTTTGATCCGGACAGGCATGAAACCCGGCCCATGCGTTCCAAGGAAGAGGCGAATGACTACCGCTATTTTCCGGACCCGGATTTGCTGCCGGTTGAGCTGGATGATGACTTCATCGAAGCGGTCAGGCGGTCGCTGCCGGAACTGCCGGATGCACGCAAGGCCCGTTTTGTGAGTGAGCATGGCTTGTCAGGGTATGACGCGGGTGTGCTAACGGCCTCGCGCGAGCTGGCCGATTATTTCGAGGCGGTGGTGGCGGCCCTGGGTGGACAGGGCAAGTTAAGCGCCAACTGGGTAATGGGAGAGTTATCCGGTGCCCTGAACAGGAGCGACTGCGAAATTACCGACAGTCCGGTCACGGCGGCCGCCCTCGCCGCCATGTTGGAGCGTATCGAGGATGGCACGATTTCCGGCAAGATCGCCAAACAGGTCTTTGAGGCGATGTGGAATGGCGCCGGCAGTGCTGACGAGATTATCGAGCAGCAGGGCCTGAAGCAGATCTCGGATTCATCCGCCATCGAGGGCATCATCAGGGATGTGCTGGACAATAACCCGAAACAACTCGAACAGTACCGGGGTGGCCAGGAAAAACTGTTTGGCTTTTTCGTCGGTCAGGTGATGAAGGCCACCCAGGGCAAGGCCAATCCAAAGCAGCTCAACGAGTTGCTCAGGAAGCTGCTGGACAGTTGACGGGTACGCTGCGCCTTACCCGTCCTGCGACGGCATCGTGATCACGCAGGGTAAAGGAACAAAATGACGTACCCGTCATGTATTACACCCCAGATATATGAAAATTATTGCCGACGAAAATATCCCGTGTGCAGGGCAGGCCTTCGCATCCCTGGGTGAGGTGACGCTGCTTCCCGGACGCGGCATGCAACCGGAACAGGTGCGGGATGCCGATATGCTGCTGGTGCGTTCCGTGACGGTTGTTGACCGGACATTGCTGCAGCATTCCGCCGTGCGCTTTGTGGGCTCGGCAACCATCGGTTTTGATCATGTAGACCGGGCATATTTACAGCAGCGTGGTATCGGTTTTGCCACCGCGCCCGGTTGTAATGCGACCTCTGCTGCGGAATATGTCGTCAGTGCACTGCTGGTGCTTGCGGAACGCAGGGGGTTCGAGCTGGCAGGGAAAAGCGCTGGCATCATCGGCTGCGGTAATGTCGGTTCCCGTGTCCGGGAAAGACTCGCTGTGCTGGGAATGCGCTGTGTGGTCAATGATCCGCCGCTGCAGGCGCAGGGTGGTCATGACGATTTTGTCTCGCTGGATGAGGTGCTGCGGGCCGATGTCATTACGGTGCATGTGCCGTATACCCGGGACGGTGCCTGCCCGACACACCACCTTGTTGACGCGACGGTGTTGCGGAAGCTGCAGCCGGGTGCACTGTTCATCAATACCTCGCGTGGGGCCGTGACGGATAACCTGGCGCTGGACGCGTTGCTGGCAGAACGCAGTGATTTGTCTGTGGTGCTGGATGTCTGGGAGGGTGAGCCGGCGATCAACCTGCCATTGCTGCAACGTGTCGATCTGGGAACGCCGCATATTGCCGGTTACAGCCTCGATGGCAAGCTGCGGGGAACGGAAATGATTTACCGCGCCGCCTGTGACTGGTACGGGTTGCACGGGCGGTGGCGGGCGGCCGATTACCTGCCTGCCGGGTCCGTGATCGATTGTACTGCGCCGGGGGATATGTCTGTAGCCGCCACGCTGCGGGCAGCTGTTTTCAGTACCTATGATATTCGTGCCGATGATGCGCGCTTGCGCATGACGCTTGCATTGCCAGCGGGTGAACAGCCGGCATACTTTGACCGGCTGCGGAAGGAGTATCCGGTGAGGCGTGAATTCTCCACCAGCAGCGTGCTGGTGAACGATACCGCCGGGGGTGCTGAGCGGCTGTTGCGCGGGCTGGGGTTTCCGGTGATCGAGTCAGCCTGAGATGGCGACAGGCATACGGGCCGCTCGCGCTGTCAGCCACACACCGTACAGTCAGGGTCAGGCTTCAGTATTAATGTGCGCCACTCGTGCGTGAAGCCATCAAAAATCACCAGGCGGCCTGCCAGGGTCTCACCGATAGAAAGGATTACCTTGAGGGCCTCCAGTGCCTGCAGGGAGCCAATGATACCAACGATTGGCGAGAGCACGCCGTTTTCGGAACAGGTCTGGTCTTCTTGCTCGCCTTCCTTGTACAGGCAGTGGTAACAGGGGCTGTTTTTCGTCCTTGAATCAAAGACCGCGAGCTGTCCCTCCATGCGGATGGCAGCTCCCGAAACCAGTGGTGTCTGCTGCATCACGCAGTGCCGGTTCACGGCGAAGCGGGTGGCAAAGTTGTCGCTGCAGTCCAGCACCACATCAGCCTGCCGGATCGCGTTGTGCAGCGCTGCTCCATGCAGTTTTTTTGCAATGGCCGTGACCCGGATGTCAGGATTAATGGTGGCGAGTGACTCCTGTGCCGATGCAACCTTGTTACGTCCGATGTCATTGTCATGGTGCAGCAATTGTCGTTGCAGGTTTGATAATTCGACGACATCGTGGTCGGCAATCACCAGGTGGCCGACGCCGGCCGCAGCCAGGTACATGGCTGCCGGTGAGCCGAGACCGCCTGCGCCAATTATCAGTGCGCGTGCCGACAGCAACTGTTGCTGCCCCTCGATATCGACTTGCGGCAGCATGATCTGGCGGCTGTAGCGGAGAAGTTGTGCGTCATTCATTGTGTCTTCGCTGCTGTCGCATTAACGCCCTCTGCGGGAGAGGGTAAAAGGGGGTAAGCAGGGTTTTACAGGTAGTGTCGCAGGTAGTCCGGCCGCTGGTCGCGACAGCCATGCGGGCGGCGCAGGTATCGGGTGATGAACGCTTCACGGGTGCAGTCTGCCTGGTCATGTTTGCAGTTCGTACATTCGATGTCTTCGACGTAGTAACAGAGGCCGCGCATCAGGCGGCAGAAGAGAGTGGTTCTCAGCTGGTAGCCAAATTCGGTTAACAGTGCCTCGATGACCTGGAGGGTGATTTCACGGGCGTTGTAACTGACGAGCAGTTTATCCGCTGTTGCCACTTTGACACGCAGGACCCCGCGTACATTCAGCAGCAGTTCCGCTGCAGATTGTGCATAGCCCGGATCCTGGTCTGGCTCGGTGAGCCGGATTGACCGTTGTTTCAGTTTCTCGATCACTCGCTCATCGTAGCGCTGCTGGTGGAAATATCAAGGCGTAATGATCGCCGCGTGCACTGCTGATGAGGTTCTGGCTCCTAAAATAAGTTTATTACAATATTAGTGGGAATGTTCAGCGTTGGCCCATGACGACCCGGCTGAGACCGGCATCATCGGCATGGTCAGCGACTGCCTGGAAGCCGTTTGCTTCCAGTAATTCAATGGCCTGCCTGCCCTGGTCATAGCCGTGTTCCATGATTAACCAGCCACCCCTGTTCAGGAGGTGACCGGCGCACTGCGCGATCCTGGTCAGGTCATTCATGCCCTCGGCACCGGCGGCCAGTGCGCTGCGGGGTTCAAAGCGGATATCACCGCTGTGCAGATGCGGATCAGTGTCCCTGATATAGGGCGGGTTGCTCACGATTACATCGCATTGCCGGCCGGCCAGCGGTTCACACCAGTCACCGGCAAGAAACTCTATATTATTGATGCCCAGTTGGCGTGCATTGGCGGCGGCGGTTTCCAGCGCCGCCGGCGAGATATCCGTTGCCAGGATCCGGCAGCGGGGGCGTTCATGTGCAATGGCCAGCGCGATGGCGCCACTGCCGGTGCCCATGTCGGCGATCAGTGCGCTGTTGTCTGCCGGGATGACCGCCAGCGCCAGTGCGACCAGTGTTTCTGTCTCCGGCCGCGGAATCAGCGTGGCCGGGGTCAGGGCCAGCGGCAGTGACCAGAATTCACGCTGGCCTGTGAGATAGGCCACGGGTTCTCCCCGGATGCGCGCCTGCAGCAGTTGCTGAAAATTTGCCTGCTGGTCTGCAGACAAGCATTTCTCGGGCCAGGCATGCAGGTGGCTGCGTGTTTTCCCCAGTGCGTGTGCAAGCAGCACTTCCGCATCCAGCCGCGCCGTGTCGGCTGGCAGCAGGCCGGCTGCCAGTTCCAGCAGTTGCCTGATGGAGGCCGGTTCAGCCGCCTTGTTCATTCAGGGCGGTCAGCTGATCGGCCTGGTATTCGTTGATGAGTGGTTCGACGGCCAGGTCAAGGTCTCCCGCCATAAACTCATCGAGCTTGTAGACCGTCAGGTTGATGCGGTGATCGGTCATGCGTCCCTGCGGAAAGTTGTAGGTGCGAATACGCTCGGAACGGTCGCCGCTACCGACCAGCAAGCGGCGTGCCGCGGATTCTTCGGCCTTTTGTTTTGACTGTTGGGAGTCCAGCAGCCTGGCGGCAAGCAGAGACATGGCGCGGGCGCGGTTCTTGTGTTGCGAGCGCTCGTCCTGGCATTCCACCACCATGCCGGTGGGTATGTGGGTCAGCCGGATGGCGGAGTCGGTCTTGTTGACATGCTGGCCGCCGGCGCCGGAGGCGCGGAAGGTGTCGACCTTCAGGTCTGCCGGGTTGATATCTACCGTGTCTATTTCATCCGGTTCCGGCAGTATCGCCACGGTGGCCGCCGAGGTGTGTATGCGGCCCTGTGATTCGGTTTCGGGTACCCGTTGTACGCGGTGGGCGCCGGATTCGAATTTCAGCCGTGAGTAGGCGCCCTGGCCGACGATACGTGCAATCAGCTCGCGATAGCCGCCATGTTCGCCAGGGCTTTCGCTGAGTATTTCTACCTGCCAGTTGTTGTTTTCTGCATAACGCGCATACATGCGATACAGGTCGCCGGCGAAGATGGCGGCTTCGTCGCCACCGGTGCCGGCGCGGATTTCCAGAAAGATGTTGCTGTTGTCGTGCGGGTCTTTCGGCAGTAACAGTTTCTGCAGTTCCAGTTCCAGCCGGTTGATGTCGCCTTGTGCCCGCTCCACCTCATCTTCTGCCATGTGCTTCATGTCGGGATCCGGGTCCCCGAGCATTTCCTGTGCCGCGGTGACATCGTCCTGCGCCTGCGTCCACGCCCGAAAGCTGGCTACCACCGGGGTTAGATGGGCATATTCCATCGACAGCTTGCGGTAGTTGTTCTGGTCGGCGATGGTGTCTGCATCGGACAGCAGCGCGCTGACCTCATTGTGACGTTCTTCAAGCTGTTCAAGTTTATTGATGATGCTTGCTTGCATGACTATTTTTTGTCGCTGGTGTTGAGATAAAACAGTGCGCGCACTGCATCGAGCAGGCCGGTTTCGCCTTCCGCAGCGGCACTGCGCAGATTGACACTCGGATTGTGCGTCAGTTTTCTAACCAGATTCCGGGTCAGTGTCTCGGCAACCGCCTGCGGCGGCTTGCCGTTTGCAAGTTGGCGGGTCGCCTTCTCAAGTTCTTTGGCGCCGAGTGCCTGTGCATATTCCCGATAGGCACATATCGTTGGAACAGCGTTCAGCGAACGCATCCAGGCCATGAAACGTTCTACCTGGACATCGATGATTTCCTCTGCCTGCAGGGCGGCTTCCTCGCGAGAGTGCAGGTTGTCTTCTATGACCTGCTGGAGATCATCAACGGTGTACAGGTAAATATCGTCAAGCTCTGCAACGTCCGCGGCAATATCCCGGGGTACAGCAAGATCCACCATGAATATCGGGCGATGCTTGCGTTTTTTCAGGGCCTTTTTTACCTGGTTCCGGGTAATCAGCGGTTCAGTACTGCCGGTGGAGGAAATCACAATATCGGCTTCCGGGAGGTGTGCCGCGATCTCATCCAGTCCGATGCCGTAGCCGTCAAATTGAGCTGCCAGATCATGGGCGCGCCCGACGGTGCGATTGGCAATGACGGTCTTCCCTGTGCCCCGTTCATGCAGATGCCTGGCCGTCAGTTCAATGGTCTCACCGGCGCCGATCAGCAGCGCGGTCTGCTTCTCCAGATTGCCGAATATTTGCCGTGCCAGGCTGACTGCGGCAAAGGCGACTGACACCGGACTGGCACCGATGGCGGTATCCGTCCGTATCTGTTTGGCAACAGAAAAGGTATGCTGGAACAGTCGGTTTACCAGGGTGTCAAGGCTGTTGGCCTGCAAGGCCTGCTGGTAGGAATCCTTCATTTGCCCCAGTATCTGGGGTTCGCCCAGTATCATGGAATCCAGTCCTGCGGCGACACGCAGGATGTGCCGGACGGCCTCGGCCTGCTGGTAATCATAGAGGTGCGGCTGCAAGGTACCCGGGTCAAGCCTGTGAAACCGGCATAGCCAGCCTGCAATTATTTCCACGGAGGCGTCATCACGCGTGCAATAGACCTCTGTGCGGTTGCAGGTCGACAGAATAGCGGCCTCGTTGACACCGTCCAGCGCTGTCAGTTCTGCCAGTGCGCGGGCGAGCTGTTCCGGTGGGAATGTGACCTGCCCGCGAACCTCGACAGGCGCGGTACGGTGATTGATGCCAAGGACGGTTAAATACATGTCACATTAAAGGAAAATCCCGGGGTGAATGCAAAATTCTGCATGGCGGGGTCAGTTAATACAAGTTGGATGCTGTTGGGGGTCGAATCCTGAGGCATCTACCGGGGATATACAACCAGAAGTCTGTAAATGCTGATTTTTATGTCAACACTGCTTAGCAGGGGGTTCGGGGTGCTGTTAGAATGGCAGCGATGGAAAACTTGATGATTGAACTGAATAGATTGTTTTGCCGCCCCTGGCTGGTTTTGTTGATGACCATGTCGCTGCTGTCGTGTGCGGTATCCGGCAACAGGGTCGCTACGCAGGACCTGGCAGAGGTTCGGCAGTTGCCTCAGGCAACATCTGCCGGGCCGGCCGTCAAGGCGGCACTGCCCGAGCAGGCACTCACCGATGACTTGATGTTTGACATCCTGCTGGCCGAGATCGCCGGTCAGCGTGGTGCCATGGAAACGTCTGTTCCTCACTATCTGCAAGCCGCTGAAAATGCACGGGATCCACGTGTTGCCGAGCGGGCCGTGCAGATTGCCTCCTTTGCCAAGCAATACGATGTTGCCGAGCGGGCTGCGCGCCGCTGGGTGGAACTGGCGCCTGATGATGCTGAAGCCCACAAGGCGCTGACCGTGCTGGCGCTGCATCTTGGCGACACCGAAGAAGCAATCTTGCAGCTGGATTACCTGATCAGTACGTCTGATGATCCGGAAGAGGGTTATCGTCTGGCGACGGCCCTGCTGGCGCGCGATGCCAACAAGGATGCGGCGGTTACAGCCATGGAGAAGCTGGTTGCCCACCACCCCGAGAATCCGCATGCGTGGATGGCATTGAGCCGTATGGCAGTGAATGTCGAACGCCTGCAGGTGGCGCTGGACGCCATCGACAAGGCGCTGGACCTGAGCCCGCAGCTGCCGGCGGCCGTGATACTGAAGGCACAGATCCTGGTGCGGCTGGACCGCAAGGCAGAGGCCACGCAGATACTGGAAACCGCTGTCAGCAAGCATCCCGACAATACCATGCTGCATTTTGCCTACGGGCGCATGTTGCTGGATGGTGATGATCTGGCGGGTGCCAAACAGCAGTTTCGCAAGGTGGTTGAGCTGGACCCGGACAATGCCGAGGGACTGTATTCGCTGGCGCTGCTGGAGCTGGAAACAAAGCAGTACCGGGCTGGTGAGAAGCATCTGCTGCAACTGTTGCAGCTGCAGCCTGACGAACAGAATGCCTTTTACTACCTTGGTTATGCCGCCCTTGAGCAGGGCGACGATGCGACCGCACTCAAGTGGTATAGCAAGATCGAAGCCGGGGATTACTGGAGCCAGTCGCAACTGCGTATTGCAGAAATCCTGGTCAGGCAGGGCAAGGTGGATGCCATGCAGCGCCACATGCGTCTGCTGCGGCAGAAAAATCCGGAACAGAGCGTCACCTTCTTTCTCATCGAGGGCCAGGTCTTCACGGATGCGGACATGCACGAGGAGGCTTTCGA
>Ga0316187_10002183_pt1 | contig 17057 bp, 20 predicted proteins | sample CroRivburrow1_MG_FD_204927 | JGI IMG/M metagenome (GOLD analysis project Ga0316187, IMG submission 204927) | Coastal sediment microbial communities from Maine, United States - Cross River worm burrow 1 | ecosystem: Environmental > Aquatic > Marine > Coastal > Sediment | place: USA: Maine... | reverse complement strand
AATTCTTTTAGTTAATTTATCTAAAGGAAGACTAGGAGATATTAATGCCAATTTAATTGGTCTTATTATCGTTGGGAAAATATTAATGGCAGCTTTGTCTAGAGTTAATCAAATGGGAGGAAAATTAAATAACTTTTATTTGTATATTGATGAATTTCAAAATATTACAACTCCTTCCATTGCTACTATTTTATCTGAAGCTAGAAAATATCGCTTAAGTTTAAATATTGCCCACCAATTTATTGCTCAGTTATCTGATGATATTAAAAATGCTGTTTTCGGTAATGTTGGTTCAATGGCGATCTTCAGAGTAGGATCTGATGATGCAAAATATTTAGAAAGTCAATTTGAGCCAGTTTTTAGCGATAAAGACATAATGAATATAGATAATTACAATGCTTATTTAAAACTTCTAATAAATGGTCAAACTTCAAAACCATTTAATATTGAAACATTAGAACCTCCTCAAGGACGTCCTGAAATTATTAATAAGATTAAAGAATTATCTTATTTAAAATATGGTAAACTACGAGCAGAAGTAGAAGAGAAGATTGCGAAGAAGTACAATTTATAAATTAAAAGTTATTTTAAAAAATGAAAGACGAAAAAACATTAATTATCATGAAACCCGATGCTTTGCAGAGGAATTTATTAGGTGAAGTCATTCACCGTTTTGAAAGAAAGGGTTTAAAAATTATTGGATTAAAAATGATTCAATTGGAAGATGTTTTATTGGAGGATCACTATTCTCACTTAAAAGATAAACCATTTTTTGATTCCATTAAGAATTATATGAAGTCTGCTCCGGTAGTAGTCATGGCTTTATCAGGACCTTCAGCTATCTCAGCTGTTCGTTTAGTGGTTGGACCGACTAAAGGCTTTGAAGCTGATGCGGGGAGTATTAGAGGAGACTTTTCTTTAAGCACTCAATCAAATATTGTTCATGCTTCCGATTCACCAGAGGCTGCAGAGGACGAATTAAAAAGATTTTTCAAAGCAGACGATTTATTTGAATATGAAAAAGTAGATTATCGGTTTATTAACTCGGAATAAAGGTTATTTCAGAAAATATATTCTTAACTTTTTACCTACTTGCAAAGATTTAATTAGGGGAGTAAGATTATTAGTAGGTTACTTGAGAAATGTTATCTAGCTTGAGTTATCTCATCAGGGAAGTCGAATTGTTTTGCATCTTGGTGTAATTCTGAGACTACCCACCTAGTTTTTATCTAGGTTAACATTTCTGTAGTAACCAAAAAAATATCTCTGCTTGTTGCAGGGTTATTTTTTTGATAGCATCTAATTTAAGGTAAATAAAGTTAAAAATCAATGAATTATAAAAAATTTCCCCCATCTTTACTCTTCTTTATTTTAATTATTGCCACTCTTCATGCTTTGGCGACCTATTTTTCTTGGTATTGGAGTATTTGGTGGTTTGATATATTGATGCACTTTTTAGGAGGAGCCTGGATTGGATTAGTTTCTATTTGGTTCTTCTTTTTCTCTAATAGAGTGGAGCATACTCTTAAAAATAAGAAAAATATTATCCTAACAGCAGTTATTTCCGTTAGTTTAATTGGTTTATTATGGGAGGTTTTTGAATTTAGTCTGAGTAAACTAATAGTTTTTAATGAATTAAACTCTATTATTGATACCGCCACCGATCTTTTTGTGGATATATTGGGAGCTTTTAGTGCTTCAATCCATTTTCTTTTTAAAAATAAAGAATAGTCATTAAATAATTAATCTGAAATATAGTATACTTAATATAAGATATTAAATTTCTTACTAAATTAATTCTAAAGTAATGGAAACAAAAAAATTAAAATTAACATTCTATGGAGGAACAGGAACAGTAACTGGAGCTAATTTCCTTTTGGAAAACAAAGACAAAAAAATTCTTGTGGATTGTGGTTTATTCCAAGGAGAAAAGATTGGAGATGATTCAAATAGGGAACCTTTTCCTTACAAACCTTCAGATATTGATATTCTCATTATTACCCATGCTCATATTGATCATATTGGAAGGGTACCTAAATTAGTTAAGGATGGTTTTAGAGGAAAAATTTATTCAACTAAGCCAACCATGGAATTAACAGAAATAATGCTTATAGATAGTGTGAGAGTTCTAACAAGAGAAGCCCAAAGAGATAATTTAGAACCTATTTATAGAGAAGAAGATGTTAAACAAGCAATGACTCTCTGGGAAGGTTTTCCTTACCATCAAGAAGTTGATTTAGGGAATGGATTCAAAATGAATTTTAGAGACAGTGGTCATATTCTCGGATCAGCCATGGTTGATATTATTTATAATGGTAAAAAAATCGTCTTTACTGGAGATTTAGGTAATTCTCCAGCCCCTCTCTTAAAAGACACAGAAGACATAGATGATGCTGATTATATTGTCATGGAGAGTGTCTACGGTGATAGAAATCATGAATCTAAAGAAGACAGAAAGACTCAATTAGAGGATATTATAGAAGAAACAATGAGTAATAATGGGGTTTTAATGATTCCCGCTTTTTCTTTGGAAAGAACTCAAGATTTACTTTTTGAAATAAATGATTTAGTAGAAAAACGTCGAATCCCTAGAGTCCCTATTTATTTGGATTCTCCTTTGGCTATAAAAGTAACCGCTATCTACAAGCAAAATGAAGATTACTTTAATAGAGAGGCACAAAATATTATTAAGAGTGGTGATGATATCTTTAAATTTCCTGGTTTAAAATTTACCTCTGACGCTGAGGCTTCTAAGGCTATTAACGGTGTACCTAATCCTAAAATAATTATTGCTGGTTCTGGTATGTCTAACGGAGGTAGAATAATTCATCATGAAAAAAGGTATTTACCAGACCCTAAGAGTACTCTACTTTTAGTAGGTTATCAGGCTATTGGAACATTAGGAAGAATTCTTGAAGAAGGAGCCAAAGAAGTTACTATTTTAGGAGATGTTGTTCCTGTTAAAGCTAGAATTGCTAAAATTCAATCCTATTCATCTCATAAAGATTCCGACAATTTAGTAGATTTTGTTGCTAATGATGCTAAGAGAGTTAAGAGAGTTTTCTTAGTGATGGGTGAACCAAAATCCTCTTTATATTTATCTCAAAAATTAAGAGATTATTTGGGTATTAGCGCAGTTGTTCCATTGGCCAATGAGTCAATGGAGTTAGAATTTTAAATTATCATTTAACTTATAAAATTATGGTAGAAGAAAAAAAACATCATCACTCAAAAATTAAACTCTGTGTTTCTGGAGCAGCTGAAACAGGATATTGCGGCGTTGGTTCCATGGATAAAGCCAAAGAATTAGGTAGGGAAATCGCTAAGCAAGGAGCTATCGTCACTACTGGAGCAACCACAGGTTTCCCTCTATGGGCTGCCATGGGAGCAAAAGAGGCTGGGGGAATGTCCATCGGGTTGTCACCAGCTTCATCTGAGAGGGAGCACGATGAGATTTATCGATTACCTTTAGATTATATGGATCTTATTATTTATACTGGCTTTGGTTTTGCTGGGAGAGATCTCTTACTTACTAGATCCTCAGATGCTGTTTTGATTGGATGTGGAAGAGTGGGAACAGTTCATGAATTTACTATTGCTTTTGAAGATAATAAACCTATCGGTATTCTAGAAGGTGATTGGGAAATGGACGAGGTTATAAAAAATATTTTAAAAAAAGGCCATCGGGAAAATCCAAAGATTGTTTTTGATCCTAATCCTAAAACATTGGTAGAAAAAGTTATTAAATTAGTTAAAAAAGACAAAGTCGCTGATAAAATCACTCGAACTTATTTCCCAGGGGCTGAAGATGCTGAACCAAAAAGTCGAGATCAGAATAAATAAATTAAAAGAAAAACCGTTTCGCCAAGGCGAAACGGTTTTTTTAAATATTGTTTTAATTAGGAAACCTTTTCAACGATTCTTTTGAATGTTTCTGGGTTATTTTCAACCATATCAGCTAAAACTTTCCTATCTAAACCAACTTCCTTTTTCTTTAGCATGTCTATAAATTTACTGTAAGATAAGTCTAATTTTTTAACAGCGTAACTAATCTTAATTTGCCAAAGTTTTCTATAATCTCTTTTTTTATCTCTTCGGTGGTCAAAAGCATGAGCTCCAGCCTTTGAGATAGCCTCTTTAGCCTGACGTTCTTTAGAGCTTCGTCCATGACGATAACCCTTTGTTTGTTTCAAAACATTACGTCTGCGTTTTAATGAAATTGTTCCTCTTTTAACTCTTGTCATGTTTTTAGTTTATTTTTTAGGGAGAAATTGACTCTTCACTTTGTTGTTAATAATAAAATCATTCATTTTTTTACCAGCTAATTGTTTAGTCCTTTTAGCTTTAGCATTAAAGTGACCTTTACCAGCTTTTCTGGCTAAGATTTTTCCATTCTTAGTGATTTTTAGTCTTTTTGTTAATGATTTTTTTGTTTTCATGATTATTTTTTTGCTTTTTCTATTATCATAGTTAAGCCTTTAGGGCTTTTCTTTGGTTCTTCAGCTACCTTATACTCTTCTGTTATTAATTGAAGAACTCTGTCTAATCTAGTTTTAAGAAACTTTTGCTCCATATATTTAGCTCTTCCTCTGACATAAAGTTCTACTTTTATTCTATGTCCTTCCTTTAACCATTTAGAAGCATTTCTTGCTTTGATTAAAAGATCATTTTCTGAGGTTCCAACTTTAACTTGGATACTTTTTGTTTCAGTAACATGAGCTTTAGCTTTGGCTACTTTCTCTTTTTTCTTTAACTCATATTGGAACTTTCCGTAATCTGTAATTTTAGCGATAGGGGGTTTAGCATTTGGAGAAATTTCAATAAGATCAAGTCCTAATTTCTGAGCTCGTTCTGTGGCTTCTTCTGGACTCATTGTGCCAAGATTCTCACCTTCAGGGCCAATAACCCTTACTTCACGAGATCTTATTTGACTATTTATTCTTATTCTTTCCTTCAAAATTTTTTCAACCCTTCTTAAGGTCACTAATTAAATACCGCTATTCAAAGCGGAATACGGCTAATATTATAGCAAAGCGGTCTAAAAGTCAAACAGTTTGAGTCTTGGGTATTTGGGGGTATTTTGAGGTCTTTTTTATAGAAAAAACGCCGATTCCCAAGGGAATCGGCGCTATTTTTTACTACATAAGGAGCATTTGAACGATTTTAACCAAAAGCCATTACCGTAACTAATATCAAGGGTACCAAATTGATAATCTTGATATATGGGTTTATGGCCGGACCAGCAGTATCTTTAAAGGGGTCACCAACGGTGTCCCCAGTAATAACTGCTTTATGAGCATCAGATCCTTTACCTCCATGGTTGCCATCTTCAACATGTTTTTTACTGTTGTCCCAAGCTCCACCAGAAATTGTCATATAGAGGGCTAATGGTATACCAAGAATGATACTACCGATTAAAAGTCCTGCGACAGCTTCTGGCCCAAGAATAAACCAAGTTAAAATTGGAACCACCACCGGCAAAAGAGCTGGTTTTATCATTCCAAAAATTGAAGCCTTGGTAGCAATATCAATGGTTTTTTCATAGTCCGGTTCTTTCTTACCTTTCATGACATCGGGGTTCTTAAATTGTCGTTCTATTTCTTTAACAATTGTTTGAGCAACCTCTCTGACAGTATCAATAAGCCAACCAGAAAATAAATAAACAACAGAGCTTAAAAGTAGACCCGCTAAGACTAACGGGTTATCCAAGCTTATGTTTAAATCACTGAATGATTTGGTATATTCAGCAAATAAAACCAAAGCAGCTAAACCAGCTGAACCAATGGCGTAACCCTTGGTGACAGCTTTTGTTGTGTTACCAACAGCATCAAGTTCGTCTGTTATATTTCGAACCCTTTTTTCTTCCACTTGTGACATTTCGGCAATACCGCCGGCATTATCAACAATTGGACCAAAGGCATCAATAGCAACAATTACTCCCGCCATGGATAACATAGCACTTGAAGTAAAAGCAATTGCTAGAAGTCCAAGATTTTCTTGACCACTAAATCCACCACCAATCATATATGAAACGATGATTGCAGATATAATGACAAGAATTGTTGGTACTACTGATTGTGAACCGACACTGTGTCCAGCCAAAATATTTAGAGCGTGTTCACCTCCATGACTCGCTGATGCAATTTTTTTGACTGGTTTGTAATTGTGGGAAGTATAATAATCTGTAATTCCAACAAGTAGACAGGTCACCAAAAATGCAATACCGCTGGTTGCCATTATTTGGTACAAATTAAATACCCCACTGGTTCCCGAAAAAGAGGTGAACCAGTCAAAGATAAAAAATGTACCAGTATAAGCAATAGCTATATTGGCTATAATTACGCCATATAAGCTAGACATAATACCCTTCTTTTTACCAAATAGTCTTACAAAGAAGACTATTGAGATGAAAGAAATATTAGCAATGATGCCTATCAATAACGGGGCAGCTACCCATGGGCTATTTTCACCCAAAAGAGTCATGGTTAGAAGTATTGTTGCGGAAAATGTGACAACATATGTTTCAAACAAATCTGCTGCCATACCCGCACAATCTCCAACATTATCACCAACATTATCAGCAATTACCGCTGGGTTACGTGGATCATCTTCTGGCAAGCCAGCAATAGACTTGCCAGCTAGATCTGCTCCAACATCAGCTCCTTTGGTAAAAATACCACCACCAATTCGAGCAAAGATACTCATTAAAGAGCCACCAAAACTCAAACCAATTAAAGTAGCAGGAATGTATTCCGGAGCAAACCTCCATATTATTAAGAGGGTTGTGGAAACACATAATAAGCCCAAAGAGGAAACCATAATACCTGTGACGGCACCACCCCTAAAAGCCATTTTAAATGCATAGGGTAAGCCAACGTAAGCAGCTAAGGTTACTCGGTAATTAGCGTGAACATTAGTACTCATACCAGATGCTCCAGCAAGAGCTGACAAAAATGCTCCAACAAGAAACCCCCCAGCCAAGAAAATACCACTTGTTCCCAATAGGCAAAGAATAATTAATATTACCCCAGAAACTTTAGCTACAATCTTGTATTCTCTATTGAGAAAAGTAGAGGCACCATCTTTTATAAGTTTTGCATTGTGAAGAATTCTGTCATGAGTTTTTTCAGGGATAGAAACCCCTATAGGGTGGTTAGAAATCCACTCTCTCAAAGACCAAGCCACCGCCAAAGCGATTAAACCTGTTACGACACCAAGTAAACTGGCATTGTATACAATTTCGTTCATTTTTCTTTCTCCTTCTTCGTTTTTTAATGTGCATTCATTTTCTGAACCGACCCAATACTAGCACCACCCTACTTATTTTTCAAGGAATTTTTTTTCACAAAAAAAGCCCCGCAATACGGAGCTTTTTGACTTTTTTAAGGAACCTTTATTTTGTTTTCTTACCTTTAATTTTTTCTGCCACACTAGACCCAGCTACCCATCCAGTAGTCCAACATAATTGAAGAGAAAATCCACCAGATGGTCTGTTTATATTTAAAATATCCCCCAAAAGGTATAAACTTGGGTGAACTCGTGATGACATGCTTTTAAAATCTACTTCATTCAATGGAATACCACCATCAGCACTGACTGCTTTTTCAAATCCCATGGTTCCCGTAATATCAAAAGATAAGTTTTTCATTATATAAATTAACATCTTTCTCTCTTCTTTAGTGATTGAATTAACTACTCTTTCGGCAAGGTCTACTTCTTCAAAATTTAATATCATATCAGCCAGAGAACTAGGTAACATTTCCGGTAGAACATTTTTTATTATTTTATTTTTATTTTTTTCAAAAAGTCTCCAAAGACGACGATCCAATTCATTTTCTTCGGTGTCTGGGAAAAGATCAATGGAAGCTTCCACTGGACCATTTTCTAATAATTTCTTAACCTCATTGGCTGAATTTAGAATCAATGGTCCTGAAATTCCAAAATGAGTAAATAATAATTTCCCTAACTTTTTAATTTTTATTTTGCCATCTTGAATAAAGCGAATTCTCATAAAAGATAAACTTGTTCCTGCTAGAGCGTGAACCCAAGTAGCGTCTGTCTTAAGAGGGACAATGTTGGGGTTTGAAGGGAGGATAGTATGTCCAAGTTTTTTCAAAAAATTGAAACCATCTCCTGTGGAACCTGATTCTGGAGCAGCTAAACCTCCCGTGGCTATGATAACATTCTCTGCTGTATAGCTATTACCATCTTTGGTTTTAAGGGAAAATTTTTCTCCCTCTGCTTTTTTAAGAGAAACAACCCTAGTATCAGTCTTTATTTCTACTTTGTTTTTTTCTACATATTTTTTCATAACCCTAACAACATCTTCAGCTTTTTGACTTTTAGGGAATACACGATCCCTAACTTCTGTAACCAAAGGAAGGTTCTTTTTTTCAAAAAAAGTAAAAGTATCTTTAACAGAGAATTTTGAGAAAGGAGAAAATAAAAAATCCTTTGATTCTGGAAAATTCTCTAAAAATTCTCTAACATTCAATGTGTTATTGGTTATGTTGCATCGTCCTCCACCAGTCCAGCTTAATTTAACACCTAATTTTTTATTTCTTTCTAAAAGCAAAACATGCACCCCTAATTCAGCCGCTCTTCCAGCCGCCATCATTCCAGAAGGTCCTCCACCTATAACAATTAGGTCATATGTTGCTTTGTTTTTATTTGCCATAGTTGCTAGTGTACCAGTTTTCGGTAGGGAAACATAGGCTCGGGGACAATGTTATACTTGATAAAATCATAAATTTGGGGTATAATATACCTCAGTAAGATCTTCATATCTCTATAAAAAATAGGAGGAATATTCAAATGACAGAAAAGAAAACCTTCTATGGTTTGATAAAAGTTGTTGAAGAAACAGGTACCGGACGTTCTCATGAAGAGTACATTGGTCTTCGAGATGCTTTTTTGCTTGGAATTGCCATTATCTATGGTGCAAAGAAAGATTCCAATGGAGAAAGCTGCGGATTGTTAATGGATGGTCAATATGTTTTTTGGCATCCAGATATTGGTTTTTATCATAATCATGATAATCCTCAAAAAATTGTTGTGCCAGTTATCCCTCATGAACCTAGTTCAAGATTAGATATTATGGTTTAAAATAGATAGGTCACCGTTTCGGTGACCTATTTTTTATTTAAAAAACTTAGCTTAATAGTCTTGTTTCTCTTTGTCTCTTAGGGATTCTCTATTGCCACATTCTGGGCACCTCTGATCTCTCAAAGTTTCATCTGTGGGAATTTCAATAAACCCACTAAAGTCACAGTTTGTACAAAAAGCTTTTACTTCGTAACAATCATTCATGATTAAATAAGATAATTATTAAATAATAGGGGATTTACTTAATTTAATTTTACTCCTCTTTAACAAAAAAACAAATAAAAATGGGGATATTTGAGGATGTGGATAACTTACTTGTTTTCTAGAAGTTTTCTATATTATAATAAAACATATAGAAAATAAATAGAAAATCATTATGTTAACAAAAAAACAAAAAGAAGTTCTAGACTTTATAAGACAGTATTCTAAAAAGTACGAATACTCTCCTTCTTTAGAGGAGATTAAGAAACATTTTAAATTGGCTTCTGTTTCTACAGCTCATTACTATGTAAAGAGATTAGAGAAAGATGGTTATTTAAAAAAAGAATCTAATCAACCTAGAGCTATTAGTGTTCAAGAAGATGATTTCGTTTCAGCTCCACCCACAATGTATTTTGAGATGGACTCAATGTCTCTTCCTGTTCTCGGCGCAGCTAATTGTGGTCAAGCAGATATCTTGGCTGTTGAAAGTCCAGAAGCCTATCTAAAAGTTTCTAAAGATGTGGTTAAAAAGAAAGAAGGAGTTTTTGTTTTAAGAGCTTCAGGGGACTCCATGAATAAAGCTAATATTAAAGGAAATAGCATAGAAGACGGAGATTATGTTTTAATTGATTCTGAAGGGAAAAGTGTTTCCGACGGAGATTATGTTTTATCTATTATTGATGGATGTGCTAATTTGAAAAAATTTGTGGTAGATAAAAAGAAAAATAGAAGAATGCTTATGCCTGAATCTAGTAACATGGAACACAAACCAATTCTTATTTCTAGCTCCGATGATTTTATGATTAATGGGAAGATACTGGCAGTAGTTAAGCAATAAAAATAAAAACCGCCCAAGGGGGCGGTTTTTTCATTGGGAGACTTATTAGCGACGTAGAGCGAGAGTGATGTAGGAAGTGAAGCTTTCTACATTACCGAGCCGACCGCAGTGTCCGCAGACTGAAGCTATTAAAGGATTAAATACCCCATCTCTCCTTTATATCCCAGTAAGGGCTTCAAAGAGATCTTTTTCTGTCCTCGCTAATATTTTTGAATTTTCTGAATTTTCTCCTTCTGATTCAATCGTTTTTACAGCATCTCTGTGTTCAGCAATTAAAGCATTAGCTTTATCAACATCTACGTACATGGGCTCCTCCATTTATTTAAGATCTTACTAATCTCTAAGGTACATGATTTGGGGGAGGGGGTCAAGACATAAAAAAAGCCCCACAAAAGAAGCGGGGCTTCTTTTGTGGGGCTTGAGTTTAAGACGTCATCTCTATTAATTCCTGATAGAGAGTCGACAGCCTTTCATTGTTCTCATGGTCATCCTTTGTTTTATTCCACAAATATGTTCTGACGGAACGTCGCACAGGATCAAGAAAGGTGAGAGGTTGGTCTACTTGATTTTTTTCACCCCATTCTTCTAGCCATACTCTGGTCTTTTCGTCGAAGCAGTCTGACTTCCGGAAAGGACAATCTATCCACCAACATTTGTTTTCTATGTGTTCTATTATTTCTCTTAAGTCAGTTGGCATAAGTATTGGTGTTACATTATTTTCACTATTTTTACTAAGATATGCTTTTTCTAACAATTTTTCATAATGCAAACGTTGCTTGTTGAATTTTTCTACTTTAAATTCACTTATATTCCAATAGAACATTGAAAGTGAAGCTGTGAAAAAAGACAACCATAAAGTTGCAAAAATGATAGTTGTTACTGATAGTTGTTGAGAAATTGATTCTCCTGTCATTTCTGCAACGACATTCTCCAAACCAATAATGTTGTGGATGAAGACAAGACACGGTAATACAAACAATAGTATCGATAGCTGAGTTACCATACATAAATTGCATGAAAATAATCCGCTCATGTTTCTGAAAAACCATCCAAATAATCCCCATGTTCGAGATTTTTCTCGAAAGAATAGTCTCAATGGTTCAAACACAGAACCATAAATTAAGATATAGGCTATATGTTTTATTACTGCTGCTGACAATAAAGAAAAGATAATTACTGCTATAAAAATATTCACGTTTTTCTCCTTGTTATATATATTGTGGTGTTTTTCAACTACCACGGAACAAAATCTGGTCAGTACAATATCACACAAAACCAGATTTGGCAATATTTTTGCAATAAAAAAAAGACCGCTGGGTGAACCATGCGGTCTTTGTTTTTTGTGCGAGAGTTTAAGACTCGTTTAAGCTTCGAAAATGTGTCGTTCAGCTGCCTCAGCTTCATCTATACAATCTTGTCGATTAAGATCCTGATGGTTTTCTGGATCTGAATCAAGTTTGACTAGTTTGGTTATGGCTTCTCCGTACATACCAATTAAGGCATTAGCTTTATCAACGTCTACAGACATATTTGTCTCCTTTGTAATGTTCTACTGGTGTACAAGGTACAGGATTTGGGGGAGGGGGTCAATGGGGGGTTATTTAATCTTCAATATTTAGCCCCATGCAAGAAGCAAGATATATAGCTTGTCCCGTATTTACGGTGATTTTATTGAAAGAGTCTTTTTCTAAAGAAATACCTTCAATTTGTGATTCTTTAAAATCTATATTTTTTAATTTAGTTTGAGAGAATTGTGAATTTTTTAAATTACAATTTTTGAAAACAACATTTTCTAGATCAGCACCTAAAAAATCAGCATTTTCTAAATCACAATCAATGAAGATAATATTTTTAATTTTTGAAAATCTTAAAGAGATGCCTGTACATTTTGATTTTTTAATAGCTGTGTCACGAATGACACAGTCCATAAATTGTGTTCCTTGGAAACGACTACTATCTATAACACTCCTTTCAAAATAAGCTTGATCAAAAGTCGTTCCAGCAAAGTTTATATGACTAATAAGAGAATCAGTAATTTTAATTTCTTCAATTTTTGATGATTGAAATGATATGTTATCTAAAATACTTTCATTTATTTTTATTTCCTCAATATTTTCATCGTCAAACAATCCTTCGTCAATAATAACTTTATCTAAATCTATTACGTCAGCTTTTTCTATAATAGATTTTTTCAGATCTTTTTTATTTAAAATAGGGTTTCTAATTTCAATCTTTCTTTTCATAAGATTATTTTATCAAAAAATTGGCTGGATGACGATTTTTTGAAGGGTTAGGAGGATAAAAATAAGGGGTAGAAAGTCTTTAAAGGCCACCTTTCCCAAGGTAATCCTTTACACTTTATTTTGTTTGTTTTCTGCCAGTAGTTTTTGTGATTTTTCCACAGACTTTGGGTTTGTTTAGTAGTAAAATAGAGGGTAATGAAAAAACCGAAGCTTTAGGCTCCGATTTCTTCAAGATTATAAGTATTCTATTTTGTTGGGCTAAAACATTCCGGGAGGAATAGGTCGACCAGCAAAATAGGTCTTTAATCTCTATGGTTATTATAGTAACCCATGGAGGTTCGGGTAGTCAAAAGATGTTATGTGGATAAGTCCATATAGCATATATAAATATGCCAAAAAACCAAGAGAATACGTCTTCTCGTATTGGAGGAATTGCTTCCAGAGCATTAAGAGGAAAGAAGATTTCTCAAAGAGAATTAAAGTCTCTTGCTGGGTCTGTTCTTACTCAGCGCCCAGATAAAAAAAGTTAAGAATTATTTTTCTTAACGATCTTTCAAACACTCGCAAATTTTCGAAATTTGCGAGTGTTTTGATGGCGGGAATCTGTCACGAGTTACTAAGTCTTTTGTTCGCCCTTTGGGCTCCAAAAGCCTAAGTACTCTCGACCCCGACTCGCCTAATATTGCTCCAAGTATTCGCAACGGCTCTGTCTTTCGATTCCCGTTCATCAAGTAATTATTAAAAAAGCTCCCAAAAAGGGAGCATTTTTAATAATTGTGGAGATGGCGGGAATCGAACCCGCGTGCAAAAAGGTTCCTAGGATGAGTCTACAAAGTATATTTTATTTGTTTTATCGTAAACGATAAAGTTCAAAGATTAAAGTATTAAATAAACAAAACCTTTAATCTCCTAGTTTCTAATTTAAGAAAAGAGTTGAAACAATCTCTTATCCTGTTCCGAATTTTATAACACCCAGTTCTACCTCTCGGAAGAAAGTAGAGTGGACGCCAACTTAAGCTAAAGCTAAGGCTGGTGTGAAGTATGGGCTAACCATTGCTTTCACGTTTTTGGATAAGTTTGCACTTATTCAAGTTCAAAGCTTTTAACGAGTTCTTCGAGCTCGACTTCGCACATTCTAAAGAATGATTCTTTGTCTAGGCCGATCATCCCCTTAAAGTTCTTAATAGGCAGTAGGGATTATTTTTGTAAACAAAAATAACTACTTATTAAAAACTTTAAGCGAATGACCGATGAATTTTCAAAGGTCTATTTGTCTCTTATTTCACGAGCTACGTCACGAGCAGAGTCTCTTTTTTTGATATCTTCTCTTTTATCGTATTTCTTCTTTCCCCGTCCGATACCAATTTCGAGCTTCAAATTATGTCCTTTACTATACACCGAAATTGGGGTGATTGTCAACCCCTTCTTACTATCAATATCCGCTAATTTAGCCAATTCTTTCTTAGTTAAAAGAAGTTTTCTGTTTCTATAGGGATCGTAGCTGTCTGGAGTATTAGCAGGCTGGAAAGGGGGAATATGAGCCCCTATTAAAAAGGCTTCACCTCCGCGAACGATAATATAGGCACCTTCTAAAGAGCCTTGATTTTTCCTCAAGGACTTAGCTTCAAAGCCTAAAAGCTTCAAACCAGCTTCCATTTTTTCTAGAATTTCATAGTTAAAATGGGCTTTTTTGTTTTTAACAAAAGTTGGCATGGGCTAATGATAGCAGTATCTAAACAGTTTGACAAAGAGTTTCATTAGTGATATTTATATCAATAGATATATGTCCCATGGAGGTTAACAATGATTATTCCACCAGAAGTAGTTCTTATTTTTTTGGTATTTTTCTTCTTTGGTTGTGGTGGTTATACATACAACGGGAAAGGAATTCCATCTATATATAAATCAGAAAAACCAATTCAAAGGCTAATCATTGTTTTTACCAGTAGTGCTTTTTTAACAATGGTACCTTTGTTTGGTTATGAAGGTTGGGATTTTTTGGTAGAAAAGTTTGGCTTTGAAGGGGCTATCTTTTTTTCTTTTATTTTTTTAACCTGAAATTATAGTCAATACCGCTCCGAACTTGGAGCGGTTTTTTCTTTATAGGAATCTGTTATAATAGTCTTACTAATACTAAATAAATTTTAAATAAAATGAATTTTTTCAACAATAAAAAGAAAAAAAAGAAACAGAAGAAAAAACCTGTTTTAAATAGTAAACAGCAGTTTTTGAGTAATATTATAAGCACTATTCTAATCTTTGTGATTTTGATGACAGCTTACTCTATTATTTCTGAAGGTCAAAAAGAAGTAACAGATGTTTCTATTTCTCAATTAGCCACCAGTATTACAAACAACGAAGTTAAAACCATTACCGTTAAAGGAGATAAATTAGAAATAGAACTTCTAGACGAATCTTTTCAGAAATCTAAAAAAGAAGTAGAAGCTTCTCTTTCCGAAACTCTCATAAATTACGGAGTAACAGCTGAGCATTTAAACACAGTTAATGTGGAAATTAAAAACCCCTCAGGTTTTTGGTTTATGAGTCTTTTGCCTTTCCTAATTCCTCTATTGTTTATTGGTTTACTTATTTGGTTAATCACTAAACAAATGAAAGGTTCAGGTGGGGGAATGCAGGCTTTCACTTTTGGAAAATCCAAAGCTCGAATTATTGATCCCAATGACAAAAAACAAAAAGTAACCTTTAAAGATGTCGCTGGAGCCAAAGAAGCCAAAGAAGAACTTCTAGAGATTGTTGACTTTTTAAAGAACCCTAAAAAATTCCTAGAAATTGGAGCTAAGATTCCCAAAGGAGTTATTTTAATGGGAGCCCCGGGAACTGGTAAAACTCTTTTAGCTAGATCTGTGGCTGGTGAAGCTAAAGTTCCTTTCTTCCATTTATCAGGTTCAGAGTTTGTAGAAATGTTTGTGGGAGTGGGAGCTAGCAGGGTTCGTGATTTATTCCAAATGGCAAAGAAAGCTTCTCCTTCCATCATCTTTATTGATGAAATTGATGCCGTGGGCCGAGTGCGTGGTACCGGCGTTGGAGGAGGTAATGATGAAAGAGAACAAACCCTTAATCAAATTCTAGTGGAAATGGATGGTTTTGAGCCAAATGAAAAAGTTATAGTTATGGCTGCTACTAACCGTCCAGATGTTTTAGATCCAGCTCTTTTAAGACCTGGTCGTTTTGATCGAAGAGTAACCTTAGATTTACCAGACCGAGATGATAGAGAACAAATTTTAAAAATTCACTCCAAAGAAAAACCTTTTGCTGAAGATGTGAACCTAAGAGTTATCGCTGAAAGAACTCCTGGATTTTCTGGAGCAGATTTATATTCCCTAATGAATGAAGGCGCTATTCTAGCGGCTAGAGAAAATAGAAAACAAGTTTTTCAATTTGACCTTATCCGTTCAATTGAAAAAGTAATGTTAGGACCAGAAAGAAAAAGTCACATTCTTTCTAAAGAAGAAAAGAAAATTACTGCCTATCATGAGGCTGGTCATGCTCTAGTAGCTTCTGTTTTACCTCACGCTGACCCTGTCCATAAGGTTTCCATTGTGGCTAGAGGAAATGCTGGGGGATACACCCTCAACCTTCCTTTAGAAGAAAGAAGGCTACAATCCAAAAAAGATTTCTTGGATGATATTGCTGTTATGCTTGGAGGTTATGTTGCTGAGAAAACTATTTTTGGAGATATAACTACTGGGCCATCAAATGACTTACAAGTGGGTACAGCTCTAGCTCGAGACATGGTTACTAAATATGGTATGGCTGATAATATTGGACCCATCGCTCTAGAAGGAGCTGGAGGCAAGGCTATGTTCGGTCGTGGAGTAAATGACAAAGAGTATTCTGAGAAAGCTGGGGAGATGATAGATAAAGAAGTTTCTAATATAATGAATGGAGCTTTAGAAAAAGCTCAAAAAACTCTCACTAAACATCGCAAGGTTTTGGACGCCATCGCCAATGAGTTGATAGAGGTGGAAACCATAGAAAGAGAAGAGTTTGAGAAAATATTAGTAGCCAATGGTATAATACCGAAGAAGAAAAATTTAGAAGAATAATAAATTAAAAGGCTTAATACCCTACAAAATTAAAATGCCAAAAGAAGAAAAGAAAAAAGTTAATGTTATTGAAAAAGAATTACCAGTAAAACCTTTAACCGTTCAAGAAATTAAACTCAATACCTTTGAAAGACTAGAGAGAATTCACGATGAATTCAAGATGGGTTTTGACGCCATCATGAACCATCCAAAATCAGCTTCTATTTTTGGGTCAGCTCGTTTCAAAGAAGATAACCCTCATTACAAAAAAGCTCAATCAATTGGTCGTAAATTATCTGAAATTGGATTCTCTATTGTTACCGGTGGTGGTCCTGGAATAATGGAAGCAGGAAATAGAGGGGCTCAAGAGGGGGATCATGGAAAAAGTTCCATTGCTTTTTCTATTGAATTACCTTTTGAACAAGCCACTAATCCCTATGTTGATTCTAATTTAAATTTCCATTACTTTTTTAGTCGAAAGGTTCTTCTTTCTTTTTCAGCTGAAGCTTATCTGTTTTTCCCAGGTGGTTTTGGTACCCTAGATGAATTTTTTGAAATCATTACTTTAGTTCAAACAAAAAAAATTCCTAAGGTACCGATTATTTTAGTAGGAGATGACTATTG
>Ga0316187_10002182_pt1 | contig 17060 bp, 15 predicted proteins | sample CroRivburrow1_MG_FD_204927 | JGI IMG/M metagenome (GOLD analysis project Ga0316187, IMG submission 204927) | Coastal sediment microbial communities from Maine, United States - Cross River worm burrow 1 | ecosystem: Environmental > Aquatic > Marine > Coastal > Sediment | place: USA: Maine... | reverse complement strand
CATTACCGGCCAGGTCCTGGTGACGGTGGACCGTCATGGCTGACCTTCATCGGGCACGCGAAGGACAGTCTCTGGAGCATTGATCTGTTTCGTTGCGAGTCCATTTTGCTCAAGACCCACTGGGTGCATACCAAAAATGTAACCGCTCCCGTTGTCGGCGGTGCCAACCGCACTTAGTTGGGTGGTCCGCTTATCTTTCCGGTGCGTCCAATTGACGATGTAATCCTGACGGTCCGATGACAGATAGAGCTTTTCGATGGGAAAGCCCGCTTTGAGCCGTCGTTCCTTGTCGTCCAGAAACTTCAGGCATTGCTCTTGAAAGAAGTCAATCTTGTCGTAGACGGTTTGTGGTCGCACATTAGCCAATTCGCAAATTCGGTTGATGGGATTACCGTTAACCACCTCCATGAAGATCTGACGATTCTTCTCCGGCGCTTTCTGGCCACGCGTGGACTTCCCCCACCGCGAAGGTCTTACCACAGGCTTTGCACTTATATCGCGTTGAGCCCGCTCGGCTATGCCCATGCGGGTAATAAGCCTGCGGATTGGATAACACGCTGATAGCGTGGTTGACACAGGTCGCATCCGGGCATGAGGGTTCCCGGCGGGGAGTAAGATACCGAGAGATTCGATCACATTCCTGTTTAATGCCAAGATTACTCTTGAGCCGAGGAATCTCACCACAGGCTTTGCATTTGATTCCAGGGTTCTGCCCACCTGTCCCTACAACCACGTAATCGTCAGATTGCGATGCTCTCTTGCTGGTTTTTTACTGGGCGGGTACCCCGAAATTCTTGCATTGCGGATTCTTACAGAAGTTGACTTGGATTCCACCCACTTGTTCCGGAATCCGAAATGTTTCAGTTCTCGAAGATTTCTTCGGCAAAACGAATCCCCCAGCATGCCAAGCATACTGGGGGATTCTAGGTTAGACGTCATTCAGCTTCCACACCTTTGCTGAATGGCTTGGCTTTTCAGCCGCCTTTTTTCATGCTTCAGTCAGCGCGAACCGGCGCCGCGCCGAGCGTGACGATAAGTCGCCTTGCCCAGCCATTTCAGCAGGTGGCCGTCGAGACTCAGAAACGGCAAACATCCGTACTTTTTCTCCATGCAGGCACTTGGGCCGAAGGGCAATAGTGGGTCGTCTACCGTCCTTTAGAGAAATCGAATATTACAAACGCATGTAGGACGTGTTTCGGGCAGTTGCCTGCCGTTGAACGTCCGCGTGAGTCGCCGTGGCTATTGTGGTCGTCAAGGGGGAAAGTCGGCCAAACTCGGACCTACAGATTCATACAAAACGGCCCCCGAAGGAGCCGCTTTTTGTGAACGCCGAATTAATTATGCTGCTTTTTTGCGTCTCGAAATTCCGATTAACCCGACGAGGCCGGAGCCGAATAGCCAGACTGCTGGGGGGATTGGAACAGTTTCCGCGACATAACCTTTGATAATGCTGATAGCCGTTCCTTCATCGTTCCAGAAGCCATTCTCCATAGCCAAGTGATCCTCAATGCCTCCCGCGTTGTTTGGTTCACCAGACTGCCAGTTGGTATAGACCCATGGCTCACCTGTAACCCACTCCCAACCTTCGGCGGGATCAGGCTCGATTGCTATATCCTGAAATTCGCCAAGCCACCATTCCCAGCCGCCACCAGTAGTATCAACCATAAAACCCCAGACGAAGTCTTGTTCGGCTTGAGTTGTAATGGTTGCGAGGTGATATCCTGGCAGTGTAACCGAAATATCTGCCGATGCACTTGGCCATGTTTCTTCCGGAAACTCGACGATTGCCTAACGGTGCCCATTCCCGGATGTCCATGTCGTCTGCCCTAATATCACCCCGGCTCCTTGGGCGATAGTGTTTACAGTAGTTAGGAATAAACCCAATAAGGATACTGCTAATACCTGTGATTTCATCGTAGTTCCTCCGATGCTTTTGACAGTGAACTGCTATTGCCTTGAGAAGTGCTGGCGGTCTAGCTTAAAGAAGTCTCCGCCTCGCCATCGCAAACAGCCCGATCAGGCCGGAGCCAAACAGCCAAACCGCAGCCGGTACTGGCACGACATTGCCCGAGTGAACAGCCCAGGAGTCGAAGCTGCTGCTCTTGGGGTCGAAGCCCTGGCTGCCGAAGAAGAATTCGAAGTCCCAGGCGCGGAAGGAATCGAACTCCGTACCGGACCAGTAGCCGCCGGACTCGAGCGTCGGAAACAGGGGACTGCTGGCCGTGCCGCTGAGGTTCTGGTAAAACATGTACCCCAGCTCGTTGTCACGACAGTCAACTTCGCTGGCCGTGCTGCATTCGACGGGGCTGCCGGTGAACGGGCCCGCGCCCGCCGCCACACTGATGTAGGGCAACCGCCAGCCGCTGACCCCGCCCAGCGTCTGTCCCGCTGCCCAGGTGTTCGCATTATCCCAGGTTCTTTGGGTATCGGGCTGCGCCCAGGTGATATCCAGTACATCGTCATAAATCAACCCGCCGCCGTTGTCTACTAGCGCTGCATTTGTTGAAGTTGTAATAAGGGTAACTACACAGGCGCATATAGCAACCAATAGGCGTGACTTCATAAACTGTTCCCCTTTTTTTGCCTTGGTTTTATGTAGTAACCCGCTTTCTTCTCGATATTCCGACTAAACCAATTAGACCAGAGCCAAACAGCCAAGCAGCAGCTGGTATTGGTATAGCGCTCACTTCAGGCCCACCCTCAGCAAACATATCTATCACATCTCCCTGCTCCATGAACACAGAGAATGACAGCGTCGTCGACAGGGTTTGGCTTTGGTCACCAGAATTACCGTTCATTTCAAGACCAGCCTTGCTGGCCACAACTCCGGAAGTGCCGACTTCATACCCGAAGAGTGCATCCGAATTAACAATAGTGCCAGCCCCTTGGACTTCTGCCTGGATTTCAACATCGACAGATAGTGACAGGTTGCCGGAGCCAGACGTTGCTTCAAAGCTAAAAAAGCGCTCGAAATTGGCTCCACCAAAACCGAATGTCGTATCGGCCGTAGCGTCTATCAAGTCCGTTGTTGTCACCAAAGTCGCGCTCGAGGATGGGCCTGTTGACGAAAGATCAAGACCGCCAAAACCGGTGGTTACACCGCTATCACAGGGGGCACCCTGTGCACATGTGCCACCATCATCTCCCATTGGAGCGACCATGGTAACAGCCAAGTCGCCAGTCGTGGCGGAGTCGAAACTGGCCCAATCAAAAATTACGTATCCGGTTGCCAAAGCTGCGTGAGCATTCGCTGAAAAGACAATCGACAAAAGACAGGCGTTGAGTATGCCAAACAAACGTGCAGTCATCTGCTCCTCCTATTACTTTTCTGTTAGGTGTATTGAGACATGGTCGGGAATGGCAGAATGAAGATGTCGAACTCTGCCTCTCTCAATACCATCCTCTACTCGTCGGAGAATAGATGAAGAGCACTTACATTTGATTTACACATTAATGAAGGCGAATGACGGGTTAGGGTCTGCAAAACAATAAATTACCGAAAATGATGTTGAACTGACATGATAAGGTATGTCAAACTCTTTGAATGCCAGAGGCACAAGTCGTTGAATGGATTCGCGAAAAATACGTCGCCATTGTAGAGGATCTTGATGAGCGAGGACGACGTCGTTGGGCGGGTGCTGAAGCTCGGTCGCTTGGGTGGGGTGGTGTGGCCGCAGTTGCCGAAGCTACCGGCATCTCTGACCGAACAATCCGTACGGGGATTAAAGAGCTTGATGATCCCAACGCAGCGCCTAGCAATAGACAGAGACGTGCGGGCGGTGGTCGCCGATCCCGTGAAATCGAACACCCACAATTGATTGAGTCTTTGGAAGCGTTGATTGAGTCGGGTACGCGTGGCGATCCGTGTTCACCGCTTCGTTGGACTTGTAAGAGTACGCGCACACTTGCTCGCGAACTGATGCGGCAAGGATACCAAGTCAGCAGTACGAAAATCGGGCAACTGCTTCGCGCGCAAGGTTACAGTTTGCAGGCCAACCGCAAGACGATTGAAGGCAAGCAACATCCTGACCGCGACGCCCAATTCGAACACATCAACAAGCGAGTTGGCGCGTTTTTGCGAACGCGGCAACCAGCGATCTCGATCGACACCAAGAAGAAAGAACCGCTGGGAAACATGAAAAACGCTGGGCAAACTTACCGTCCAAAGGGCAAGCTCACGAAAGTCACAACCCACGACTTTCCAGATAGGAAACTCGGCAAGGCGGTTCCTTACGGCGTTTACGACATTGCTTTGAACGAAGCGGGCGTTTCGGTCGGTGTCAGTCACGATACCGCCGAGTTTGCCGTTGCGGCGATTGATCGGTGGTGGAAGAGGATGGGAAAGAAGCGGTACCCTGCGGCCAAGCGACTGCTGATTACGGCCGACTGCGGGGGCAGCAACAGCCCGAGAACTCGACTCTGGCGATGGGCCTTGCAGCAGTTCGCAAATAAAACAGGTTTGAAGATCGAGTTGTGCCACTATCCGCCCGGCACTAGCAAGTGGAACAAGATCGAACATCGTTTGTTCTGCCACATCACGCGCAACTGGCAAGGCGTACCGCTGGAAAGTCATGAGATCGTAGTTAATCTTATTGGCTCAACAAAAACCGAAGAGGGCCTGGAGGTTCACGCTTGGCTAGACAAAAGCAAATACGAAAAATCGAAGAAGCTCAGCGACGACCGACTCGCCGAAGTACAAATCAAACGCAACACATTCCACGGCGAATGGAATTACCAAATCCTGCCTATCGAATAACTAAATACGGTAACTTATAGATTTGCAACGCCTTAGGGTCGATTCCCGTCTTTTACCCACCGCTAATATAAGGAGCGACTAAACGACAGGAATGGGTCGACAACGGAAGTTCTCGGCAGCCGCCGCACTTGGTTGCCCTTAAAGCCCAGCGCGACCACTTCGATGTGTTCACCGGTGGGTAATTCGATAATGAAGGATTCGCCGGGACGGCGGGTAACTATGAGCATGATTCAGCCTCCGTGCCGAATATGCAACGTTTACCCCAGCGTTTACCCGATGGAGTTTCTTGAGGATGAACGTTTCGTAACTCTTTGAATTTATGGCGCGCCCGGAGAGATTCGAACTCCCGACCGCCTGGTTCGTAGCCATCTATTCTCAGTTTAACTGTTTGTTTTTAATAGACATCGTGCAGAGTGCCCGTTGCCACTTTATCAGCACTTAGCACAACAGTGCATAACTCAACCGGGCAAAAAGCGGGCAGAGCTAATTCAACATATCGGCTATCGCCTGCAGGTGCCACCCGGAGGCACCCCAGCGAAATTCAATGCCACAACTCTCGTGCTTAAAGCCAACCTCCGCGAATTCCGGTGGTAGTCCAATTGCCGCGGTCTGTTCCAGCTGTCTATCGCTACCCGTATAACATTTCGCCATGCACACGTCGCATTTACTTCTATACTGGGAGTTCCCACCGGATAAACTAAGAACAAGAGTTTGTTGCTGTGGCCATGTCGCGGGCACGCCCCGCAAAGCTGAGGGATTGCACATGGAAACTCTGCGGATTCAGCTATTTGGTTCGTTGTCGATCATGACCGATGTTCAGGTGCTCGACGGTGCTGCAACGCGCAAGTCCAGGGCGCTGCTGGCCTATCTCATTCTGGCAAAAAACCGGCCGGTGGCCCGGGAATTGATCGCCGCCGCTTTCTGGGGCGATTTGCCCGAAGACCGGGCACGGCGCGCCCTGAATACCGATTTCTGGCGACTGCGACAGGTTCTGCTCCGAGGGGGACTCGAGCCGGCGCGCTATCTGGACAGCAATCACGATGACATTCGTTTTCGCACCGAGACGTCGAGTGTCGATGCACTGGATTTCACGGCAACGCTGGGAAAGGCGACCCAGCGGCCACCGGAAACCGCCAGCGATGCCGAGCTTGCGGATCTCTCTGCGGCAGTCTCTTTGTATCGAGGCGACTTCCTGGAAGGTGTCTACGATGAATGGAGCCTGCAACAACGTGAACATTTTCAGGTTCGCTATCAGAGCGCACTCGACTATCTCCTGAGGGCAACGCTTGCTCGCGATCACCACGACGAAGCAGTTCGCATCGGAACCAAACTGCTGCAGCTCGATCCGCTACAGGAACACGTCCACCGCATTCTGATGCGCTGCCACGTCGCGCTGGGCGACCGGCCCCGGGCCATCGTTCAGTACCGGCAGTGTGAGGCTTTTCTGAACCAGCACTTAGGAATCGAACCCATGCAGGAAACCAAACAGCTTTACGGCCAACTCGCGCATATCACTCCGGGCCAGCACCAGGCACCGATCGCAAGCAAAGGAGCACTGCTGCAGCTGCGCGAAGCGGTTAATCACGTCGAGTCAGCCAGGCAGTCCCTTAACGAATTGAATGCCACGCTGCACCAGCAGGACCGCGACCACTAATCCCATTCAGATAACCACCTTGAGAAGAGCCGCGGTATCCGCGGCTTTTTTTTGTGCCCGTGACGGTCCGGTGATCGAGCTGTGATAGCCCTGTATCGATTTCGTACTATAACCGTTCCCAATGATTCAACACGGACAAAGCCTGGTGTTTCGCTTCATCGTCGTCTATCGGCGTGAACCCCGCGAGATTCCAGACGCGGAGGAAGCCTGGCGTGGCTGGATTCAAACCGTATCGACCGACGCGGAAAACTCGACGGACTCTTCGCGACTGTATTTCGAAGCGCTGGAAGACCTGCCCGGCCACATCCGGCAACTGATGAAGTAACGACCACGGACGACCAACCCATGAGAGCCATTAACCACCACAAACTGTCCGAAACCCACTATCCGGCCGTGCGTCTGGCCTGGCGCGACCGCGGGATCGAGATGAGTGACGCAGAGCTGGAACGCTCGTTGTTTCGCATGTTTCCCGAAGCGGACCCCGAGGAAGTGGAAAACTTCATGCGCGGGTTTCGAAACCTCGGCCGACAGCTTGCCCCCGTCGCGCGCACCGTCGTTCCCCTGGCGCAGCGCGCACTGCCCGGCGCAATTCAGGGTGCGATGCAGGGCGGGATGGTCGCCGGACCCTGGGGCGCGGTCGCCGGCGCACTGGGCGGCGGCGCGATGAGCCTGTTGTCGTCGCCCCAGCCTGCGCCCGGTGCCACCCCGGCGCCCGCCTCCCCCACCGCGCCGCCGGCCGCGCAACCGAACGCACCGGTTCAGCCCGCCCAACCCGCAGCCGCACCAGCTGCGCCTGCAATGGCCACGCCCGCGGCGCCGACGGGCACATCGCCGGCAGCCGCCCAACTTCTTGCGTTGTTGTCGCGACCCGAAACACTTCAGGCACTGCAGGCGTTGCTGCTCGGTGCCGCCGGACGGCCTGCGGTGAATGTCGGCAACCGTCAGGTGCCCAGCGTCGCCTTCGCGAACGCCATTTCAGAGCTCGCCGCAGAAGCGGCAGAGACCGCGGATCTGACCGACGACGAAGATGACTTTCTCTACACCGAAGAGGGCGAAGCGCGTTGCGACATCGCCAATCGCAGTGAACAGTCGGCCCTGCTGCTGACCGACCTGGCGACGCTCAGCGATGAGGAGGCCGTCGACGACGCAGACGATTGGGAAGACGCGTTGGGCGAAGACGACCTTGACGATGACTATCCGGACAACGAGTACGGCGCCTACCTGACGCCCGAAGAGATCGCCAACTACTACGAGGAGAGATACGCATGACCACCGCGAGTGACCTGAACGGCAGCGCCGGCGGCGCCGCAGCGCTTTTACAAGCCCTCGGCGGCAACACCGGCGGCATGGGCATGCTCGGCAAACTCCTGGGCCAGGCCAGCCTCGCCCCGGGACAGGCCGAGCTCATTGAGATGTTCCTGTCGATGCAGGGACAAGACGACGCCGACGACGATCTTGATATATCACCGGAGGATGACTGGGACGACGACTTGCCGCAACTAGATCGGGCAAGCGACGTGCCCGCACGCGAGCGCTCGCAACAGGAGCTTGAGGCGCTTTACGAAGTCAACGACACCGTGGCCGCCGCGCTCGGTGCCTGCCGCTACTGCTGGGGCGGTGACGAGGACTGCAAGAACTGCAGTGGCGACGGACACCCCGGTTCACAACTTCCTGACAAGGCACTTTTTCAAGAGCTTGTGTTGCCCGCCCTCAAAAGAATGCGGCGCCACAATCAAACCAGATCGACCGATGAAACCAGAGGAGAACGGTGATGGATGATATCTATGACGATGACGATATGGAAATGGAAGAAGAGCTGCTGTTGCTCGACGACATGGGTGGAGACGACGATGACACGGAGGACAACGTCGACGAGGTACTCGAAATGATGATGGGCGAAACGACTTTCGGTGAGGACGAGGACATGTCCGAGCGACGCCCCAAACGGGGCCGCAGCAAACGCCGCCGCAGAGGTCAAGGCCGTGGTGTACGCACTGCGCCGAAGGGTTCTTCTTACAGGCGACCGGTGCCAAAGAAGTACGTCACCCACGCGGAGTTTAAAAAGACCACCGATATCCAGGATCGCAAGATCGCCCGCAACGGCACGGGTATCAAAACGGTCAACAGCCGCGTGAATGGCCTCAAAGGACGCGTCGACGGCGTCGTTACCGTCAATACTGCGCAATCCCGCTACATCCGCAAGCTCAACAAGCAGATGAAGATCGATGCGGCGCTGGAGTTTGCCGAGAGCTATGACGGCACCAGCATCGATATCTACCAGATACTCAAGGGCGCGGTGAAGAGCGGCATGCTGGACAGCACCAAGGGCGCATTCTCCAATCCGCTGTTGGTCGGTGGACTGGGCTTCCTGCTGCGCAATCCCGGCTTCCTCGGACAACTGACCGCAGGCCAGGCCCCGATCGCTGTCGTTAACCCATAAGGGCCGGCCACTGAGTAGCAAGGAGATTTACATCATGAAACTGCGCATACCACTAAACCTCGCAGGCCCGCCGCCCTTTCAGGCGGCGGCACCTGGCGGTTATCGTCTACGCCTGCCGGTGGGGTTCAACGGCCGCACAGTCGGTCCCGCACAGACAACAAGCTCACGACAGAGTCAGACCTTGCGGGCGGTTGCCGCGGCCACCGCGCTGTACGACGTCAGCGAAAGCCTTGAACTGGTCAAACGTGCCAAAGACGCACCCGAAGGTGTCATCGATCCCAATCTGGACGACGACAAACTCAACCAGGTATTGAACGCGGTCGGACGTGTCCTAGACCAGCCGGGCGACGCGCCCAAAGCCAGCAAGTCGCAGATCGCAGCCGCGGCCGTGACCTTCGCGCGGCCCGAACACGTCGCGGCGGCCGCAGCCGCCATCGCGGGCGGTGCCAACAAGGCAGAGCGCGACGCGCTGGCGGCCGAGGCGCGCAAATGGGTCGCCGCGGTCAATCCGGCACTGCTCGCCACCGCCGCACGGGCCGGGGCCAGCACAGAGCAACTGGGGCGTGTCCCGACCCAGACCTCAAGGCTCGATCGGGTAGAGGCGTCGATCAGCAAGCTGGACGAACGCGTCACCCGCATCGAAAAGGCCCGGCCCTAGGGCGCTTGCCCAGCCTGGCGCCGGACCATGGACGACAAGGCACCCCCCCCTGTCAGTATCTATGATCCGGCGCTGGCCGAAACGCTGCGCGACGGCGACGCCAGCGATGAGGTCGCCGTTGTGCTGCGCCTGAGCGAAGTCGCCGACCTGCCCTCCCACGTACGCCAGGTCACGCGATTTGGAAACATCGCCACCGTGCGTGTGCAGCGTTCGTGGCTGGCGGAACTCGTTAACTGCGATGCGGTGGCATCTGCCGAGGCCGCGCGCAAACTGCGCTCGACCGAGGCGGAGCTAGACGCGGTCGACGAAGAATACATTGACCTGGCGGGCGAACCGGAAACGCGGCGCCCGTTGGGCACCCAGGGAACCGGACGGGGCGTTGTCGTTGGCTGTCTCGACTGGGGCTGTGATTTTGCGTTCCCCGACTTTTTGGAACCCTTGCCGCAACGCTCCGACGACAGGGACTACATCGACATTGCCAACGCACGTCTGCGCCATCGTGATGGTGGCACGAGACTGCTGGCCCTGTGGGATCAGCGCAGCGCCGCCGAAGATCCGGCACACCCCAATCGCTTCGGCTACGGCCGCATCTACACGCGCGAGGAGATCAACGCTGCGCTGGAACAGGAAGATCCCTATTCGGCTCTGGGCTACCGCCTATCGAATCCGGAAGGCGAGCACGGCACGCACGTGTTGTCGATCGCCGCGGGTAACGGCCGCGGCGGTGGTCCGGTGGGCGTCGCCCCGGAAGCGGACTTGGTGTTCGTGCACTTAAGTCGCACCACGCGCGTTCTCTCCACCGGCAATCTCGGCGACAGCGCGACGGTGCTCGAAGCGCTCGATGCAATATTCGAAATCGCCGATGGCAAACCCTGCGTTGTCAACATGAGCGTTGGCGCCCACGGCGGACCTCACGATGGCACAACCCACGTTGAGATGGGCATCGACCGCGCGGTGACGATGCAAGCCAACCGCGCAGTAGTCAACTCCGCGGGCAATTATCGGCGCCGCAATGCCCACGCCGAGGGCCGGCTGCGCGAGGGCGAAGCGCAGACGCTGCGCTTCAAAGTGCCCGCGGACGATCCGACCGACAGCGAGATCGAGCTGTACTACGAATCCTCCGACCAGTTCACGGTCAGCGTGCTCGACCCTGATGGGCAAACCCAGGCCACCGTCAAACCCGACGAAGAAGAGCCGCTGCGAATGGACGGCGAGGTGGTCGGCTATATCTATCATCACTTGAGACACCCCACCGGCAGCAGCGGCGATCGCCACGTTGATCTGTTTTTGCGCGACGGTGCGCCGGGCGGCCACTGGGCCCTGATCCTGACCGGCGAGAAAGTGATCGATGGTCGCTACCACGCGTGGATCGAACGCGACAGCGGCCTGAGCCCGGCCTTCGAGGGCGATTCGGTGGCCGAACGCACCACGACCGGCACGCTGTGCAACGGGCTGCATTCCATCACCGTTGGCGCCATCGATCCCCATCGCAGCGACCTGACATTCGGTTCGTTTTCGAGTTCCGGGCCAACCCGCGACGGACGCATGAAGCCGGAGATCGTCGCGCCGGGCGTGCAGATCGCCGCGGCCCAGTCAGCGCCGCCACGGCAAAGCCCCGGTGCACGTTACGTTCGCAAAGGCGGCACGAGCATGGCCGCGCCCCATGTGACCGGCGCCGTGGCGCTGATGTACGAAGCCGCCGGCACGCCGCTGGACATCGCCGACCTGCGCGCGCTGTTGTTCTCTTCCGCCACTCGGCCGGCCCTGCTCGCGGACATGGACACGACCCGGTTGCATCTTCTTGGACACGGCGTGCTTGACATCCCGGGCGCCGAGGCGGCGGCCCGCTCCTGGGGACGGGAGGCCGCCGCGAGGGCAAACCCGACACGCAACTCAGACGATGGCGACGACACACTGGTTGACCCGCCACCCACAACAGACCAATCAAGGAGCGACACGATGAACGAATCGAGCGAACCGCAGGATCTTGCAGACAACGCGCTGGCTAGCACGTTGACCAGCCTCGCCACCGGCAATACCGACGTCGGGCAACTACTGCGCGCCGCCACCGATCTGATTCAGAAACAGCCGCAGGATCCGTCGGCGGAGCCGCCCGCACTGTGCGACAATGTTGACACCCGCGTTGCGACCTACGACTACGCGCCGCCACCGGTGGCCGCCACAATGATCCAGAACTTCTGGCCGGGATCGGCGGAATCGTCTGCCGCCGAATCCTTCACCGCGCCCTCCGCATTGACCGACTGGCGGGATCTGATTCGTTTCAGTCCACCGCCAAGCGTGGTCAGAGCGATTGGCAGTCGCCGGCCCATATACTACCGGATCCAGACCATCGGCTCGGCGCGCAGCGATGATGTGAACCTCGACTTCTATCCGGTGTACGTGAGCCGCATGCCACGACTGGGCGGCCGGCAGCTCGATGCGGCATCTTTGTTCGACTACTTCCGGCGCAACATCAACGATTTTCTCGATACCGATGAGGCGGAGTTTGAGGGCGCCTCCACCGCCGACACCGCGCGGTGGGCCAGCAGCAGTCCACTGGGCACGGTGTTGTATATCGACATTGGCGGATGGAAGATTCCGGACGACGCCTATGTGGTGTGCAGCGACTACTCGCCGCGTCACTGGCGCTTTAGCACACTGACCCAACGCGTCGCCGGTATGGCCAGTTTCACCGATGAGCACCCGGTCAGCGGCACACGGGAGTTTGGCTATCAGGGAAGCGATCAGCGCGCGGTGTTTTACACCAAGGGCGCAGACCGTGGAACTTTTCGCCTGGAGTGGATGAACCGCATGGCGTTTTCCGGTGGTCATCAACTTTGGGTGAGCTTTCAGCGCGAGTTCGTCAACTGGGTGAACCGTCACGGCGGACGCGCCGCGCGCTTTGCCTTCGGACCCGGACCGCGCCCCGACGTGTTCATCAGTCAGCGCAAAAACTGGCGGCGAGTGAATCGCCTGGTTTGATGTTGCAACGTTTCACAAGGACGAAAATACTCATGGCGCCTTCATCGACACTCTCAAGAACGGATAACAGCATCGGACACTTGGCCGTTCAGGCGGGAGACAACTTTGTGCGTCGCCTGCCCGGCGGCGAAACCTATCGCGCGATTGTGCTTTCGGACGGCATTGAGGAGGCCGCCAGCCTGATCGGGCGTGGCACCCCAGTGGAGTCGTCCGGCCCCGGAGGCTATGTGGAAGTTGCCGAGTTTCACGACGCGGGTGGTCACCGCATCGGCCGGCGCATTGCCGACGCTGGCGGGCACTTGCTCCCAGGGCACAACCTGATTTCGGCGACGGCCGAGGCCGCTGACGGCGAAAACCTCGGCGAAGAATTCCCGCCGCGCAATCAGTATCCGAGCGTGATGATTCGTGGCCGGGGGCGATCGCGTGTGGCAGTGGTGGACATGCGCCGACTGGGCACCAAATCGGTCAGCCGACTCGGCAGGCTTTTTCACCTGCGCATTGAGCAAGTGATGCGAGCCCTGGTTCGGCGCCGGGCAAACGCCCATGTCGTTCCGGAACTGCATGCCCAGACGGCATTTTCGTGGAACGGTTTGGCGCAGGCACGGCGCGACCTGCGAGACGCACGCCCCACCGTCTATTACATGGGTCAGACCCTCGGTAACCCGCGCGGCAATTTCCGGGTACCAGGCGGACTGCGCAACCCGATCGTCTTACCGATCACGTCTGGGTTTGAGCGCGACTTCGCCGCCTACCAAGCGTGGCTGGAGCGCGAACGCCGCCGCGGACTGCTGCGCGCGCCGCTGCGGGCGGTGCTCGATCAAGTGGGCTCGATTCGCATCCACAATCAGATACTCAAATCCAATAACGACAGTGTTCGCGACCTGATCTCGCCGCGGCTGCGGGACTTAAGCCTCTTGCAGTCCCTGAGCCTGATGACGGCAACTATGGTCCGGTTCCCCAAAAGCACGCCGGACGCGGACGACGCCAGGGGCATCGCGACGTTTCAACGCCACCTGAGAGAAGTCACCACAGCCGCCAACGACGTCATGCTCACCCGGCCCGTGGGCTACGAGTGGTGGACGGCCAACATTCGTGAGACCAGCGGCGCACTGCTCCGCCTGCTCGGCGATTCGACGCTGGCGCGAAACATGGCTGTAGTGGCGCGTCACTGGGACCTGGTGGATGCCACCGATCGCACACGCATCGAACAGTCGTTCCTCGAATCCTATCGCCTGCTGGTGGCCTCGCCCCGGGCAGAAGAGGCGATCCGACATTTACAGCCAGTGCTTGAAGCGCTGGCGGCGGACTTCACCGCGCCTTCTTCAATACCGCCGACTTTGTCGTCGGGATTTCGCACGGCGCTCACACTCAGGCTGCCGCAGTCGACGGGACAGACCGCGCTGGGCTATCTGGCCCTGGCCGCCGGCATCGGCAGCCGCACGGTTGCCAATCTACCCGGGCCCAACGCGTTCGCCGTGGCACTACTGAATGTGATCGGGCCAACGCTGATGACCACAATTGCCCGATCAGACGACGCGGGGCGCCTTGGCGGTCTCGTCTATCGCGCGCTGGTGGCAGTGACGCGCCTAGAAGCGTCAGAGGCGAACACGCTGTTGCAACACGTCGCCCGCGGCAATCACCAGGGCATGGCCGACGCCCGCTCGCTGATCACCCGCAAGTGGCCCGGGCGCTCCGCGGGCGGATTTCTGGTGCTGCTGAATATCGCGGCCATGTTGAATGTGTGGGTTTCCAATGAGCAACTCACGCTACGTAACTGGACCGACCTTATCAGCAGCGGCATCGGCGCCACGCTGGGGGCAACGCGCATTCTCGTAACACTCGACCGGCTCGAAGACGCCCGCGTGCTCAGCTCCCTCGCCCGCGGCGCGGGTGGCAAAGCGCTTGGATTGCTCGGTGGTGCGCTGGCGATCTACTCGGGGACCGAGCTTGCGATTGCCGAATATCGCAGTGGTGATATCACCGGTGCGTTACTCGCCGGAGGAGAGGTGGCCGGCGGCACCGTGTCGGTTGTCGGCTTCCTGATGGCTGCCGGTGCCGCCAACTCCTGGAACGGCGTCGGTGAGGTACTGATGCTGATCGGAGCGCTTGTTGGTCTAGTGTCGTTCATCTGGAGCAGCCTGCGCGACTATTTCACCTCCGGCCCAAAGAAAGTAGCTGAGGGCATGCTCGGGCAGTTTCGCCGCAGAGGTGGTGCCTATGACCTGTTGCGCATGACCCAAGGTGACATGCCCGACGAATCCCGACGTCGTGTCCGTCAGCTGCAGGCAAAAGTAGATGCGCTGGTGGAAAAATTTAACGATGCCAACTTTTGGAATATCTCGCTTGATGGCGCCGAGACGCTGCTGGACCTGGATTTTTACCCGGCCCATATTGCAGTGCTAACGAATGAGGACGAAGACGATGTCATTCGCCGGCTGCGGCGGGAAAACCGCTGGACCAGCAAAGATCGGCGCCGCTTTCGCCAGCAGGGGCAGTCGTCGTCGGACGCTATCGGGGTGGAAAGCGTTGAGGTTTCCGAGGCTAGCGCGAATCGCAAACTGCGTCCGCACGAAGTTCGCTACCTGGTGCTCGAAGGCGGCGGCGGTAAGGGCCTGGTGTTTCTCGGCGCGCTGCGTGGACTAGAACAGGTTCCCGCCGGTGGCGGACAGTCCATTCTCGCGGTCGCCAACAATCGTCTGAGTCGAATCCGCGGCGTTGCCGGCTCCTCGGCCGGAGCCATTACCGCGCTGGGCCTTTCCTGTGGTATGAACGCCGCGGCCATCGACCGAATTTCCAATCCCGCCCTCCAGGACTTCGACGAATTCTTCGACCTGCCAGAGCGGGTACGCAAAGTGCACTCCATCGGGAGCAACTGCGTAGCGGCTCGCACACAGGGTGCGTTGCGCACCCTCGTATTCGATCCCATGGAACTGTTATTGCGCCGCGCATTGCCGCTGGTCAGTCCGGCGATGATCCCGTTTGCCAGCCGCGTGTCGCAGAGTGCCGTGAATCAGCTCGAGCAGAGCCTTCACCAGAGCGCAGTGCAGGGCCTGCAGCGCGGCGACGGCCTGGTGGCCAAACTGGCATCGCCTGCGATGCTCTACTACGCCCGCAATCTGTGGCAGGACCTGGGATTCTTTAGCGGCTGTATTGTGCGGGCATTTCTCAATCAGGTGATCGTGCGCCAGGGTGGCAGGCCCAACATGACGTTTGCCGATCATCGACGCACGTTCGGTGTGAAACTCGTGGTGACCGGCAGCAACCTCGAATCCGGCCATACTGAGTTGTTTTCCGCCGATCACACACCGCAAATGCCCGTGGCAGATGCTGTTCGAATTTCCATGAGCCTGCCGGTGTTGTTTAAGCCGGTGCGGATCACGATGCGGAAGGCCCAGGAGATTACGCGAGGGGCAACCCTACGCACCCGGGGCGGCTATGCCGGGCTTTGGGTTGATGGTGGTCTGTGGAACAACCTGCCGATGACAGTGTTTACGAACGACGAAGGCAATACCCCGGGGACGCTGGGGCTGGCGCTGGGAGATACCGCGCTCACTCGTTCACGGATTGCGAATCTTGGGCAGTTTCTGGGCGCGCTAATGGAGAAATTCACGGGTGATGTGGCTCTTGCCAATGCTTATCCCAGTTATCGGCAGCAGATTATTGCGTTGGATACGGGGGATATTGGGACGGCTGAGTTCAGTCCCAATGCGCAGAGGTTGCAGCAGCTGCAGGCGGCAGCTGCAAATACTACTGTTCAATATTTTCAGAGCCAGTAGCCTGATCATGATTCGGCGTGAGGGGCGTTTGGTGCAAACATTGGAACGAGTACCTTCAAGCTGCTTCATGATAGTCGTAGTTGAGCATACCCGCGTGGTGTCCTGGTCCACCGAATCTTTCGGTTCAGCGTTCTGACCATAACATTCTGATTCGATGGCCCTTATTGTATCCTTCAACCGAAAACCCACAAGGACTCGTTTTTGGAGGTCACGATGCTCACCAAACTACAGCCACCACGGATCCATCTTCCCAAGGGCTGGCAGGACTGCGTTAAGTCGGCGGTACTCCATACGATCGCACTGGCCCACTATGCCATCGTTTACGCGCGTGCCCGGGCCGCCGATAGTATCAATGCACGGGTGCGACTCGCGGCGGAAAACGATCGGCTCCACGAAGCGTGTGCCCTGCTGCGCGAAGAGCTCCGCATCAAGGATACCCGAATAGCGCAGATCGCGCCTCAGCGGCGGCCGCATTACGGTCCTCATGAGCGCATGGCGATCCTCGAGCTTCGTACCGCGCGTGGCTGGTCCCTCAAACAAACGGCCGACACCTTCCTTGTCACGCCGGCCACGATTGCAGCGTGGCTGAAACGCATCGATGACAAAGGCGCCAATGCCCTGTTGCAACTGCGCGAGCCGGTGAATAAGTTCCCGGACTTCGTCCGCTACATCGTGCAGCGACTGAAAACCCTGAGCCCCGCCATGGGCAAGGTCAAGATCGCCGAGACGCTGTGCCGGGCTGGGTTACATTTAGGGGTCACGACGGTCGGACGGATCTTGAAAGAAGAGCCACA
>Ga0316187_10002181_pt1 | contig 17061 bp, 16 predicted proteins | sample CroRivburrow1_MG_FD_204927 | JGI IMG/M metagenome (GOLD analysis project Ga0316187, IMG submission 204927) | Coastal sediment microbial communities from Maine, United States - Cross River worm burrow 1 | ecosystem: Environmental > Aquatic > Marine > Coastal > Sediment | place: USA: Maine... | reverse complement strand
CTACGTGATCGCGCACGAAGTCGGCCACCACATCCAGACCCTGCTGGGCACCTCGCAGAAAGTCGCCGCCATGCGCAACCGGCCCGACTACAACGAGTACTCGGTCCGGCTCGAGCTGCAGGCCGACTACTACGCCGGTGTCTGGGCCAATCACAACCAGCGCTACCTCGACGAAGGCGACATCATGGAAGCGGTGCGCGCCGCCAACGCCATCGGCGACGACGCCATCCAGGGCCGCATGCAGGGCCGGGTCGTGCCGCACACTTTCACCCACGGCACCTCCGAGCAGCGCACGCGCTGGTTCACCAGGGGCCTCAAAAGCGGCCGCCTCGAAGACGGCGACACCTTCTCCATGCCCTACGAGGACCTGTAGGACCGAATTCGTTCGGGAACATGAACCTGACAAGGAGGGACCGGGTACCTTGGTTCAGGACAATCGGGCTGTCGGGAACAGCCGATTAGCGCACAGGGAGGTCTTGAGCGTGTCCTGAATCAAGGTACCCGGTCCCTCCCTACGATAAAGCTCTATTTTCCCGAATGAATTCGGTCCTACGTTTCCCGAATGAATTCGGTCCTACGTTTCCCGAATGAATTCGGTTTTACAGGATGAAGCGGCTGGTGCCGGTCTCCGCTCCATCGGGGTCGAAGCGCCGCTCGACAAACTCGATAGCACCGTCGTTGTCCACAAGCACGACGGTCGATGAGCGGGTGCCGTAGACCGGCGACACGATGAAATAGTGGTTCATCAAGTATTGGTGGACCTCGCCATCGCCGGCATCCAGCGGCATGTCTCCCGGAACCGCGTTGCGGTCCGTCACCAGGTCGAGCAGGGCTTCGGCGTCGATGCGATCCTCCTGCAACAGCTTATTCAGCCGTTCGCGCCCGGAGCAGACCTTGGGCCACTTCGTGTCCAGCAGGTGATTGCTCAGCCCATGACTGCCAGGGGACACAACCTGCGCGCGATCCTGCCGGTTCGAGACGTATGCAAGGGCATCGGGCGCACCCAGCAACAGGTTGAAGCCACGGTACGAGGATCCCGACGCCAGAAGTGCTTCAGCGTGCGCCAGCGGTGCTTGCCGGCCCGCCAGGAAGTCCGTGACCAGCTCCCCCCGGGAACGCTCGAGCGGCGCTTCGGGCACCAGCGGCTCGCGGTAATTGGTCACCGCAGCGAACCGGCCGGAACGGGTCACGCCCAGCCAGGTTCCGCCGGCCTGCAGGTCACGGCCCGCCAACAGACCGGGTTGCCGCGGCCAGAAATCCGCCGCCAGGGTCGGGCGTTCATGGAACTCGTCGCGGTTCGCCGCCACGACCAGCGGGTAGCGGGCGTGTGCTTGCCAGGCAAAGAGAATCAGGCACACGGTAGCTTCATCCCCTGGCGCACGCTTATCGGGCTGCCGCGGTCAAGACGCAGACTGTTCCTGCTCCGCGAGTTCGTCCTCGTAAACATGCGACGCGGTCTGCGTGCCTGCCAAGGCATCGACGAACTTGCGGTGCTCTTCTTCCTGAACCGGCTCGCGCTTGACGAAACGGAAGGCGACATAGCCCAACAGCAAAATGTGGACCACGGCGGTATAGAGAAACAGCCCACCGGAACCCATCCAGGACATGGCCAGGGAGGCCATGAACGGGCCTGCAATGGCGCCGATGCCGTACATCAGCAACAGGCCGCTGGAGATCATCACGTATTCACCCGGGCGGGCGTGGTCGTTGGTGTGCGCCACGGAGACTGCGTATAGCGGAAATGCCACGGCGCCCCAGGCGGCGCCGAGCGCCATTAGCAATCCAGGGCTCATGTGGGTCGAAAACAGCCAGGTGGCCAGCCCGACCAGCAAGCCCATGAGCGCAGCGAAGGCGATCACCCAGCGGCGGTCGACCCGGTCGGACCAGAAACCCAGCGGCCACTGGCCCAGAGCGCCGCCGAGCACCGCCGAGGTCATGAACCAGGCCACCAGCGAAACGTTCGAGGAATAGCCAGCCACGAACACCGGGGCCAGCGCCCAGAACGGGCCATTGGCGAGGCCCGAGGCAAGGCAGCCCAGCGCTCCGGCAGGGGAAATCCGGAACAGCCGCCGCACATCGAGCCGTACCCTCTCCTCGGCCTGGCGGGGCGTCGGCGCCACCGACAGCACGACCGGGATCGCCGCCAGCGACACCATGGCGGAAGCGATCGCGAACAGGGCCATTTGCTGCGGGTCATACAGCAGCAGCATCTGCTGGCCGACCGCCAGCACAGTGAGGGTGATCAGCGTATAGGCGGAGAACACCATCCCGCGCGTCTCGTTGGTGGCCAGCTCGTTGAGCCAGCTTTCGATCACCACGTAAAGCACCGCGAAGCAGTAGCCGGTCACGAAACGCAGCACCCACCACAGCCAGGTTTCGACCCACAGCCCGTGCAGCAGGGGCACAGCCGAGGCCGCCGCGGTCATGGCAGCGAACACGCGGATGTGTCCGACCCGGCGCAGCAGGGTCGAACCGCGCAGGCAACCCAGCGTAAAGCCAAAAAAGTAGGCGCCGCCCATCAGGCCGATGGCCAGCGTGGAAAACCCCTCCAGGTTGGCGCGCACGGGCAGCAGCGTGCCCTGCAGGCCTTGCCCGGTGAGCAAAATGGCAACCCCCAGCAGCAGTGGGGCCACGGATGACAGGATTCGGATCATGGTCTTGCTTCCTGGGCGTGCGCAGGCCAGGCAGCCTATTCACCCGAAATGTGCGAATTGTGTACTATACGCTAACTTCGAATTCGCGCAGAAAAGGCTGAACAACAACAATGTCAAACGCCAACCCGACCCACTCATCCGCTTCCGGCTGGTTCATGTCCTCGAGCGCCAAGGTTCGTTACTCGACCGGCGCTCTTGCCTATTTCGCTCAGGGCATCCCGATGGGCCTGCTGCACATTGCGCTGCCCGCCTGGCTGGCCACCAAGGGCGTACCGGCCTCCGAAATTGCCTCCTTCCTGGGCATCATCATGCTGCCCTGGGCGTTCAAGTTACTGGTCGGGCCGCTGATGGATCATTTCGAGTTCCTGCCCATGGGCAAGCGCCGGCCCTGGGTGCTCGGCGCGCAATTCGGCATGGTGGCCAGCCTGTTGGCGCTGGGCCTGCTGGACGATCCGGTGGCCCAGATCGGGCTGCTGACCGCGATCGGCTTCATGATCAATGCCTTCACGGCCACCCAGGACGTCGCCGTGGACGGCATGTCGATCGACCTGGTCCCGGTAGAACAGGAGGGCCGGCTGAATGCCTTCATGAGCTTTGGCAAATCGATTGGCTGGGCCGCCACCTCGGCCGTGACCGGCACCATGCTGGTGGTTTTCGGGATCAAGGCGACGGCGTTGGTTTGCGGCCTCGGTGCCGCCGCGGTTTTCATATTCCTGGTGATGGTGCGCGAGCGCCACACTGAACGCCTGCTGCCGTGGACCCGGGGGGAGGCCTCGCCCAAGAATGAGCCGCCTCCGTCGTTTCGCCAGGTGTTCTCGGACCTCAACCACATCCTCTGGTCACGCGCCAGTCTCATCATCATGGCCATCATGTTCGCCGATGGCCTGGTCGGCGGTTACGGCCGGGCCATGATGCCCATCGCGGCAATCGACGTTTTCGGTTTCACCACGCCGCAGTGGTCGGAGCTCAATGCCGTCATGGGGCTTGCCGGCGCCGTGGTGGCGCTCGGGCTGGGACCACTGATCGACCGCTTCGGCGCCAAGGCGATGATGGGGCTGACCATCCTGCTTACCGGTATCCACGCCTTCACGTTGGCCGGAACGCAGGAAATGTGGAGCAACCACACCTACGTGCTGGTGATGATGTCGACCTGGGTGCTGCTGCTGCCGGTGATCATGGTGTGCGCACTGGCGCTGGCCATGAGCATCTGTACCCACGGCGAGTCGGCCACGCAGTTCGCCGTTTACATGTCGGTATCCAACCTGGGCGCGACGGCCGGTTCCTTTTTCTACGGTGCGGTGGCCGGCGTAACCAGCTGGCCACAAAACTACGCGCTTAAAGGATTGCTGGTTTTCCTGCTGTTGCTTGCGATCCTGATGTTCCGCTCGCACGGACATCCGGAGGAGATGCTGGAAGAAGACGCAGCCTGAGGCCACGGCTACTGGCTGGCAAAGTATTCCGCCAGGGCCTGCTTTTCATCCTCACTGAGGCTATTGGCGACATTGCACATGGTCATCGGCGTCTTGGCCCGGTCGCCATGCCGGTAGGTCGTGGTCTTGCAGTGTCTCTCGTAGTAGTAGAATTGGTCGAGCACCTCGCGCAGGTAATTGACGCTCTTGCCGGCCAGCGACGGCACGTCCTCCTCGCTGGAAACACCCCCGGGTCCGTGGCAGGCCTCGCATTCATTGACCACTTCCGATAGGTCCGCAGCGGCAGCGCCGGACGCCAGGGTCACGCTCAGAATCATCAAGGCACAGGTGGATTTCGTCACGCCAAACACTCCGTATGCTCAGGCCCTGACGCTACTATAGTCGGGCAGCCGCTAGTGCCGCCAGTCAGACCAGGCAGGTTTCGAACAAAGCCAGCGTGCGCTTCCACGCCAAGGCCGCCGCGTCGGCATCGTACCGGGCTTCGCTCGAATCGTTGTGGAAACCGTGGTTGGTGCCCGGGTACATGTGCAGGCTATAGGCTATCGCGTGGTCGTCGAGCAGTTTCCGAAACGTCGGAATCGACTGGTTGATGCGCTCGTCCTTGCCGGCGTAATGCATCATCAAAGGCACCTTCACGCGGGCGACGTCGTCCGCCCCCAACGGGCTGCCGTAGAAGCAGACCGACGCGGCGACCGCGCTTTCGCGGGCGGCGCAAAGCAGCGACACGCCCCCCCCGTAGCAGAAGCCGACTGTCCCGACCCGGCCCGTGCAGTCCGGCCGGCCCGCCAGGTAAGGTACGCCGGCGATCACATCGTCGGTGATGCGGGCGCGATCAGACTGCCCGAACAGGTCACGGGCCGCCTCCTGGTCCACCGGTGCACCCCCGGCAAAAGTCAGGCCATCCGGCGCCAGTGCCAGGTAACCGGCCAGCGCGGTGCGCCGCGCCACGTCTTCGATATGGGCGTTCAGCCCGCGATTTTCGTGGATAACCAGTACGCCGGGCAGGGACTCGGCTCCGCTGGCGGGCTTGGCATAATAGGCGCGGACGACTCCCATGGCGCCTGCATACTCGACATAACCGGTCTCCAGTCGCGGGTCGTCCCCGGCCACCTGCTGACCCCAGGCATAGTTGGGTTCGAGCAGCGGTAGCAGGGCGCTGGCTGCGGTGGCACTGCCGGCGATACCCGCAAGGCGTTTCAGAAAGGTCCGCCGCGGCAGGTCGCCGTGGATGTACTCGTTATAGAGGTCAATCACGTCAGCCTTCATTATGGTGCTTCTCTCCTCGCGTTGTTCATCGCCCCGCCTGTATGGCACCCGCCACGGGCGGCAGCGCGCCCTGACCAAAATCTGCAGGGTCGAGCCCCAGCAACTTTAGCATGGTGGCGGCGACCTGCCCCTGGTACAGGGTGCCGGCCCCCCTGACTTCGCCTTCGTCCGGAGTATCCGGACCGACCACAGCCAGCCAGATGTCGTCGCTGCCCGGAATCGTGATGTCGTGCTCCGCCCAATTGCTCCCTAGAACACCACGGCCATGGTCAGTGGTGATGACCAGGGTCGTCCGGTCACGGTAGGCGTCCAGTGACTGCAGGCTCTGCCACAGCTCGCCCAGCAGGGCATCGGCCAGGTGCAGGTATTCCAGGTAGCGGTCGTAGCGGTCGGCGTGAGCCCAGTCATCGGAATTGACCAGAGCCAGCCACATCAGGCGCGGCTGGTTCTTGACCAGGTAAGCCTGCGCCATGCGGAAGGTCAGCACGTCGTTGCTGCCCTCTTCCCACAGGCCCATGACCTGCCTGCGCAATTCGGCCAATTCATCGATTCGGGGCGACCCCCAGGGCGCTGGAACGCTGTCGTGCACACCAACCATCAGGAACGCGTCGTCGCGGCCGGCCGCGGCCAGCTTGAACCCCTCCCAGGAACCGATTTGCGCCACCTGCGGGTAATCCAGTTGCAGGGCGCCGCGCGCATATTCGAGCACCGTGGTGTAGGGGTGGCGGGTGTTCTCGTTGTCCGTCACCGCGGCTCGAGGCGCACCGGTCATGATCTCGGTGTATCCGGGCGTCGACCACAGCACCCGGTTCTGCACCTTGACGTGGTTACCGTGCGCGGGATTGCCGAAAACCCGGCCCATCGGGGCCAGGGTTTTCCAAAAAAAGGGCATCAATGCCTCGCGCCTCGCCTCAGCGGTAGCGGCGCCGTAGCGCTCGCGGGCCGTGGCGATCTCCGAGTAGACCTGCTGCTCATCATGCACGGCAATGGTCTCGTCGATTCCGCCGAACACCTCCTGCACCCGCACGCCGTCGAGCGTGACCAGGATGACGTTCTGCGTGACCAATCCAGTCTTGTCTTGAGCGGTCGCTTTTTCCGCCGCCAGAATCAGCAGCAGGGCGCAGATTACTGCGATAGCGGTTCCTTTCATGATGTTCTACCCATGGTGTGCAGGCGGATCAGCGTAACTCAATTTCGCTGCACCGGGCGAGACCTTTGCAACAAATCCGGGCGGTTGCCGGTCTCTGATGTCATGAATCATCCAAGTCCATCATGGTTGTCGTGGCCGGCCCTGGCGGCCCTGGCTGTCCTTCTTGCGTTTTCCACACTGCCGGCGCAGGCCGAATCCGGGATCGACCAGCAGCCGCCGGCGTTCGAACTGGCGGACGCCGCAGGTAAGGCGTTCAGCTATCCCGGGCAACTCACCGGCCCGACCATCGTGTTGTTCTGGGCGACCTGGTGCCCTTACTGCAAGGCCCTGATGCCGCACCTGCAGAGCATCGTGGAGGAATACGACGGCGCGATCGAGGTGCTGGCGCTGGATTTCAGGGAAGACGGTGATCCGCAGCAATACCTGGCGGAGTTGGGTTACGACTTCCGCCTGTTTCCCGCCGCCGACGCGGTGGCCGCTGCCTGGGGCGTCAAGACCACGCCGGGTCTGTTCCTGGTGGATGCGTCGGGCCGGGTGGTGTTCAGCAACTTTTCCATTCCACCGGAGGCATACGCGCGGGGCCCGGCCCAGTCAGCGGGCGAACTCAAGCATTACCAGAAGGCGGCCCGGCGAGCGCCCGTGTGGGCCGCGGAATTGCGCAAGGCCATCGACCGCAATCTGCACTGATCGGTCATCCGACCGCGGGGCCTGACCCCTCTGCCGCGCGAAACCAGGCGTCGATCGCCTCGGCAAAGCGCGCCGGGGCCTGCGGACTCATGCGCAGGTACATCGAAGGCTCGATCAATTCGAGTTCCATGACGTCGAAGTCCCCGGCCGCATTACGCACAAAGTCGATCCGCCCGTACAGAGGGACCGTCGACAGGGCCGCGATCGCTTGACGCGCGCGCGCCAGCAGCCCAGGCTCCGGATCGATGGCTCGTACTTCGGCGCCGTGCTCCTCCTGCGAGCGAAACTCGTTGGCGGCGGGCGTCTTCAGGATTGCGTGGCTGAACACGCCATTGAAGAAGAACAGGGAGTACTCGCCTTCCGTGATCACGTTGTGCATGAATGGCTGCACCATGCAGGCGCGGCCCGGGAAGCGTGCGGAAATCCCGGCCCAACGCGCCGGTTCCTCGTCATGCGAAAACCGGAAGGCGTCCTGCCCATTGGCGCCGATGACCGGTTTGACCACCATCTCATTCGTACCGAGGCGGTCGGCGCAGTGTGCGGCCGAAGATCCGTCCAGGCCATCCAGCCACAGCGTCGGCACCACGCCTATCCCCTTGCCCTCCAGGTCGCGCATGTAGGTCTTGGCCAGGTTCCAGTGCACCAGGTCCAGCGGGTTGGCCAGGCGGGTTTCGCGGTTGATCCGCGCAAGCGTCTCCAGGAAAGTCGGCACATCGTTCCAGTAATCCCAGGTCGAGCGGATGATCACCGCGTCGAACCGGCTCCAGGGGATCCCGGTCTGCCGCCAGGACAGCGTCGATACCTCCCAACCCAGGTCGGCCAGCGGCGCGATCGCATGTTCGTCGTCGATCACGTAATCACCCCGTTCGTCCAGGGTCAGGAAGGCGCACTGCTTCATGGCTTCAGATCATTTTCAGGATAATGCCGACCAGCGCGCCGATCACCAGGGCGGCCGTGGCAAGAAAAGTCAGCCCCATCCCGAGCGCCCGGCTCTTGGGATTACTCACATATTCGTGGGCATAGAGCTGGCGGCCCACGAGAAACACCAACCCGGGCAGCACCACCCACGTGCCGCTGAGATACCAGCCGAAGAGAACCAGCGCCGGGATGAATGCGATCAGCTGTTCCAGCGTGTTTTGCTGTACCCGGAACAATCGCTCCCAGGCTTCGTCGCCGCGCGTCGCCGGCGCCTCGATGTGATACTTGCCTCGTGCGGCGCCGACGCGGATCGTAAAATAAAGGTACTGGGCCAGAGCGGCCAGTATGACGAGGGCTGTATATTCCACGCGTTGTTTCTCCTCAGTGGTTCATGGTCTGGTAGCAAGATAGTGCATGGCGCCGGAAATGTCTGCCGGAAACAGCTAGAATTGCCTGCACAAAGGACACCTTGGTCGGCCGCAGGCTTCTCGCCCCCCCTGCGGCACGATGGAAACAGAATATGAGCAAGCTGCTTCAAGACATCGACAAGAAACTGGAAAAGACCAGCCGAGACCTGCACGAAGCCGTTGCGCTGGCCACCGGCGAACAGGGCGCTGCTGCCGATACCCCGGACGAGGCCCCCAAAAAAGCCGGCACCGCCCGTGGAATCGAAACCATGTTTCGATCCGCTTACCGTGTGCAGATGGACCTCACGGGCCTGGCCGACAACAAGGCCAACATGATGATCAGTATCAACGGCATCATCATCTCCATCATCATCGCCTCGGTTGCACCCAAACTGGACACCAATCCCTGGCTGCTGATTCCCACCACGGTCTTCCTGATGGGCACGCTGATCTCTATCGTCTTCGCCATCATGGCCGCTCGCCCCCGCGTCAGCAGCGTTCCGATCACATTGCAGGACCTCGAGAGCAGCAAGGGCAATATCCTGTTTTTCGGGGACTTCGCCAATCTGCAGCAGGACCAGTTCGTGGAAGGTATGCTCGATCTGCTGGAGGATCGCAATGTGCTCTACGAAACCATGATCCGCAACATTTATGGCCTCGGTTCGGTTCTGCGCAAGAAATTCGCCCTGTTGCAGATCGCCTACACGGCGTTCATGCTGGCGCTCGTGCTGGGCGTACTTTCGTTCATCGGCGTGTTCGTCTGGATCCTGCAGAACACCCCGGTGTAGTCTCCGACAGACCTGGCGCCGCCTCCCGGCGGGCCGCTGGCACAAGTACCTGCCTCACGGGCTTGGAACCTGCGATGCCGTTGCAAATTGCCTGCGACAGGTCATTTGCAGAGCGGGGCGCCAAGAGTAGTATGGTTGTTCCGGGGAGGTGTTCAAGAGGCCTTCATGTCATTCATACCCAGCAGCGTCCTGAGCAAGCTTTACAACCGCACCAGCCTGAGGAACGGGGACAGCGGCGTGCGGTTTTCCGTCAAGAATCGCCTCAGCCCGGCGGCGCTGCGCAAGGTGACCCGCTTCGAAGTCGACAGCCAGCCGGTCGAACTCGAGCGTATCGCTGTCTCGCGGGAAGGCGAGGAACCCTTCCCCGTAACCCGGATCACAGCGAAGAAGCCCGTCGATTTCCCCTTGGGCGCCCACCTGACCTTCAGCCTCGACGTGCCCCCCCTCGAAGAAGGCCGGCACCAACTGACGGTGGTATTCGACACCCAACCATTCGGTGAGCTGAAACTGGCGGTCAGCGACTCGCTCAATACGGGAGCGCGCTCGCCGCGGGCGCTGCCGCGCGATGCCGCCGACGACTACGGTAAAAAGATCATTGCAGCCCGGCAGGCGTTCATACGCGAAAGCACCGGAGCACAACTGGATCACGTCACGCGGTATTCGATCGATCCGCGGGTCACGCGCGGTAACATCGAGCATTTCACGGGCGTGGCCCAGGTGCCAATCGGATTTGCCGGACCCTTGCTGGTCCATGGCCAGCACGCCCAGGGCGAATTTTACGTGCCCCTGGCCACCAGTGAAGGCACCCTGGTCGCTTCCTACAACCGCGGCATGAAGGTACTGCATCGCAGTGGCGGCGTGAAATGCGCCGTGGTGGGTGACAATATGCAGCGGGCGCCGGTGTTCATCTTCGAGGACGCGGCCAGTGCCGGGCGCTTCAGCGATTGGGTCACCGAACGTACCGCGAGCATCAGGGCCGCCGCCGACGCCACCGACCCATTTGTCCGGCTGGATTACATCGATGCCTACCTGTCAAACGCCTTCGCGTTCCTGCGCTTCAATTTCAAGACGGGCGACGCCGCCGGCATGAACATGGTCGGCAAGGCGACTTTTGCAGCCTGTAACTGGATCCTGCAGAACTGCGATGCCTGCGACATCAAGCAGTTCTACCTGGAATCGAATTTCGCCACCGACAAGAAAGCCTCGATGGTCAACATCATGCACACGCGCGGCAAGCGCGTCACGGCGGAAGCCCTGGTCAAGCGCGATGTGCTGCTCGAAGTCATGGATGCAGACACGGAATCGCTGTACCAGCACTACAAGGTATCGACCATCGGCGCGATGCTGTCCGGCGCCAACAACAACGGCTGTCACTCGGCCAACGCGATCACCGCGATGTTTATCGCGACCGGCCAGGACGTCGCCAACGTCGCGGAGTCCTCGGCGGCGTTGCTGTTTACCGAACTGACACCGGAGAAAGACCTGTACATGTCGATCACGCTGCCGTCCCTGATCGTGGCGACCTGCGGCGGCGGCACCGGCCTGCCCACCCAGCGTGAGTGCCTGGAGACAATGGATTGCCATGGCCAGGGCAAGGTCGGCAAGCTGGCCGAAATCGTCGCCGGCACGGTGCTGGCGGGGGAGGTTTCGCTCGCGGCCGCCATCTCGTCGCTCGACTGGGTATCCAGTCACGACCAGTTCGGCCGCAATGACCCGACAGTCGAGTAGGAGCGGCTTCAGCCGCGCTTTTCCATGCAAAGGATCGCGGCTGAAGCCGCTCCTACGGATTCGGGCTATTCAGCCGAAGCTGCCCCGCATCATCCGTTCCCTCGATGAACTCGACCAGGTTGTGGATCGAAATGTCGTTCTTCAGGAGCAGGCCGCTGAACGCGTTGATACAGGCCGCCGGCGACGCTTCCGGGAAACGCTCCGTGAACTCGCCGCGAAACACGCTGAACTCGGCGTAAACATAGAGTTTGCCGTGATTGAAGGTTCCGCCCCGCTCCAGGTCGGGGCGAAACCGTTCCGAAGCGAGCAGGCGCCGGTATTCAAGCGGCGCCTGCCGGTACACCAGTTCCACGAATTCGGCGGCGTGGTGCAGCACATCCGCCTGCACGCTGACCAGGGCGCCGGACGACTCCGCCTGGTTCACGGCAACCGCGCTCCAGCCACCATCCCTATTCGACGTCGGTCACCGGCACCATGATGTGCGCATACGGGGTATCGGCCCACATCACGTAGGGCCCGCCGGACGACGGATCGGTCGTCATGCCTTTGAGCATGGCTTTCGGCACGATGATCATCAGGTGCGGGCCGCCTTCGGTGTAGTCATCGGCATTCTTCGGGTCCGGGTGGTAAGGCGTGGCGTTGCTGACTCCCGCGCCGATATCGCCCTGCAGCATGTACGAAATGCCGATGCTGTCGGCCTCGAACGGCAACTTGTTACCGACCGCATGCATCATCTTCATCCACAGTGCGTCGTTACACATCGGGGCATTGTCGCCCGGCATGGTGTGCGGCATACAGGTCCAGCCGTTGCTGCCCTCGCGCAAAATTGTGCCGTCGTTGTTCATGACGGTGGCGTTGGCGCTGACCGACGCGGGCGCTGCCGACACGGCCTGGTCGATCAGTGCCTGTGTCTCGCCGGCGAAGGCGCTGCCGGTCAGCAGGCCCAATACAGACGCAATGGCTATCAGGCAGTTTATCGTGCGAAGTCTCATCTTATTCTCCTGTTTGCTGTTGTCAGAGGCCGGATTGGAACCCGGCCGACGTAAGACTAATACATTTGGCGGCGGTTCACACACCAGGCGGTGCCATGCCGCCCGCTCAGTCTTTTTGCTTCCAGGTCTTCAAACGACGCGAGTCCCGCCTACCTGACCCTGCTATTGCAGTGACTGGCAAAGTGCGACGTTATCCAGCGCAATACGTTCCAGCGGGATTTCGCCGGCAATACCCAGGGAGCTGATCTTGTAGCGGAGCAGCGCGGAATTGCAGCCACTCCAGGTGACCGTCATTGTGCCGTCCTGCACTGGCGGTCCGACCACCGGGACCGCCGAGTCGAACACGCCGCCAGAGGAAACGTAGATATTCAGCGCAGCCGTGTCGCCATCATAAGGCCCTTGCGCCGTCAGCCAGCGGTGTCCGGGCTCGCCCAACAAAGCGGCGACATCCTCGCGGGGGCGCTCTGCGTCATAGGTGAACCAGGCCAGGAACATGATCTTCGCTTCGGGAAATACGGTCAGGAGAAACCCCTGACCAGCAGTCTCCAGGTTGTACCAGGCGTCGTTCAGACCGGCATTGATCTGGAAGACCTCCGGCAACGGGTCACCGTCGCTGAGCAGGTAGACGCCTCCATTGAGGTTGGCCAGGTAGACGCTGCCATCCTCGCCACGACCGAAAGTGGATACTTGAAAAGACGTGTCGGCGAGGGTCGCAACGGCCCACTGGCCACCGTCACTGCGCAGCCCCCAGACCGTCCCGGAGCAGAAGTCCGCGAAGAGGTAAAGACCCCGCATTCCGGGATAGGCATTGCCTCGATAGACCTCGCCACCGGTGACGGAGCAACCCACTTGATGGCTATATTCCGCGACCGGCAGCGTGTACCCACTCGTGTCGCAGGCGTTGCCCCCGGTGCACTGCGAAGCCTCCATTATGTCCCAGCCGTAATTTTCACCGCCGGTCGAAGCAGCCGCCTGGAAGTTGATCTCTTCGAGTTCGTTCTGGCCGACATCGGCAATGAACAGGTCCCCTGTCCCTTGGTCGAAAGCGATGCGCCAGGGGTTACGCAGCCCGAGCGCCCAGATCTCATCACGAACTTCGTCGTTACCGACAAAGGGATTGTCCGGCGGCACGGCATAGGTGCCGTGAACGGGATCCACGTCGAGACGAAGCAGCTTGCCGAGCAGGCTGTTTCCGTCCTGCGCCACGTCGCCGGGATCGAACGAGCCGCCGCCATCGCCGGTTCCGAGGTAGAGCATTCCATCGGGGCCGAACTGCAAGCGACCGCCGTTGTGGTTCGAATACGGCTGCTCGACCCGGATGATCAGGGTTTCGGTGTCCGGATCTGCGACGTTCGGATCCGCACCGACGCTGAAGCGGCATAAAACCGTGTCTCCGCCAAGCTCGGTGTACCAAACGAAAAAGTATCCGGAAGTCCGGTAATCGGGCGCGAAGGCCAGGCTGAGCAGACCCTGCTCGCTGCCTGCCGACCTGACTTTGCTCCTGAGGTCCAGGAACGGTGTCTCCGCATCCCTGTCATCCTCATGTATGAAAATCCTTCCGGCCTGCTCGACCAGGAACAAGCGGCCGCTGCCGTCACCGGCGTTGACGATGTCGACGACGCCGCTGCGGTCACTGACCAGGGTGAACTGCAGTTCGGGATCGGCGGCCATCGCTGGCCGGGCAAATCCAAGCAGTGCGAAATAGAACCCGCAGCAAAGCCGTAAAAATGAAATCTGGGCACGCATCGACGAATCCCTCCTGAGCAGGCGATCTGCATTCTGACTGTAAACGGGCCAAAAACCCTTGCCGAGGGAACTCAACCGAGACGGACCAGAAAGCGGTCTATGGCCTCCCGGGCCGCGGGCTCGTTCAGCAGCGGCGCGTGGCCCCGGTTGGGCACGCGCACCACTTCCAGGTCCGGCTTGGCCAGCTGCATCTTCGCGACGGTGTCCTCGGCCAGGACGTCGGAGAGCTCACCGCGCAACAGCAGGCAGGGCATGGTCAGGGCGTGAAAAGCATCCCAGGGGTCGATCGGAACGCCGCGCACCCGTTTGAGCAAGCCGGCCCGGCGCAGCCAGCGCAGGACTTTCAATGCGCTCTGCGCCTTGCGCAGGGCGTCTCCGATCGCCGGATCGAAATCGGGCACGGGCTTGCCCTGCTCGTTTTCCTTCCAGTAGAGCCGGACGTGGCTTTGCCAGAATGTGTCCGGGAGATCCGGAAAGGCCAGCCCATAGGTTTGCTGTGCATCGCGGGCGGCCGCTGCCCAACTTTCGGCGGGCGGGGTCCGCCCGACATACTGCAGGATCCGATTCACGGCGGCAGGCGGGACTTCCGGGCCCATGTCGTTGATGACCACCCCGCGCAGCCGTTCCGGCTGCTGGTCGGCCATGATCGTTGAAATCAATCCCCCCAGTGAGGTGCCGATCAGTGCCACCCGCCGGACGCCGAGCGTGTCGAGCAGGCGCCAGGTGTCCCTGGCATAGGTGGCGGCGTTGTAGTTGGACGGCTTCGGATCATGGTCCGAGCGGCCGCGGCCGCGCAGATCGGGGGTCAGGACCCGCCAGCGTCCGGACAGGTAGCTGGCGAGGTCTTCAAAGTCCTTGCAGTTGCGGGTCAGGCCGGGCAGGCACACGGCGACGTCGTCCCCGGCGCCGTAATCGCGATAGTACAGGGACAGTCCGTCGCGCGACGGATAGCGATGTTCGGTATACCTCACGGATTTTCCATGCATCTTGTCCGTTCGATCAGTCTTCCCAGTCTCGCTCCAGCCAGTGCGCGCCGGCGAAGAACAGCGCGGACGCGAGCACGTAAAACAGGGTGCCCGCCAGGATAGAGTAACGCAAGGAATCTTCCCCGAAGCGCAGCTGCAAGAGATCTGAGAGCGCCCCGATCGCCCAGGTTCCGATACCGATCCCGATCAGGTTGTTGATGAACAGGAACACTGCCGAGGCAGTGGCCCGCATATCGGGACGCACGAGGTGCTGAATCGCGGAAATCACCGGGCCCAGCCACGCCAGGCCCAGCGCTGTAGGGATCAACAGGACGAAGAAGGTCAGCACCAGCGTCGGTGACAGGATGCCCACCAGGTAGAACGGGATGGTCAGAAGAAACGCCAGCGCCGGAATCGTCACATAGCGCGCACGCTTTACCTGGCCAAAGCGGTCACCCAGCCAGCCACCAGCCCAGATGCCGGCCAGCCCGCCTACCAGCAGGATGGCGCCGAAGAACAGCGAAGCGTCCAGCAGCGTCAGGCCGTAGCTGCGAACGAGAAAGGAGGGTAGCCAGAAGAACAGGCCGTAACCCATCATCGAGGAGCAGGATGCACCCAGCGAGATCAGCCAGAAGCTCGGCTTGCCGACCAGGGTGCTGATGATCGCGGGCAGGCCAGGTGGTGCCCGGTGCTCATGCGGGCTGTCGAATCCCCCACGCGGCGGCTCGCGTACGGCCAGCCGGAATATCGGCGCCAGCAGAATACCGGCGATACCAACCGCAAAAAAGGCGAAACGCCAGTCGATCAGGCTGGCAATGATGCCCCCAAACACGATGCCCAGCGCACTGCCGATCGGGACTCCGAAGGAGTAGATACTGAGTGCCCGCGCCCGCCGCCCGGGCGGAAACAGGTCGGAAACCAGCGAATAGGCCGGGGCGACGCCGCCGGCTTCCCCAACCCCGACGCCCAGCCGGGCCAGGAACAGCTGCCAGAAATTGGTGGCCAACCCGCAAGCGGCGGTCATGCCACTCCAGATCACCAATGCGCCGGTTATGATCCAGGTGCGGCTGAAACGATCGGCCAGCATGGCGACGGGAATGCCCAGCCCCGTGTAGAACAGAGCAAAGGCCAGACCACCCATCAAACCCAACTGCGTGTCGCTCAAACCAAGATCGGCCTTGATCGGCACCGCCAGGATGCCGACGATCTGGCGGTCGATGAAATTGAACGTATACACGATGACCAGGAGCAGGAGCGTAAGGCTCCGGCTGCCCGACAAATTGTGCTCCTTCTCGCCTGGGTAGTTGCCTGTCACCGGTCAGCTCGTCTGGTCCGAGCGCCACACAATATCAGAACCGGCGGTTCTGAGCAGGGTATTATGCCTCTATGTCCACTGCTGCTCGGCGAGACAAAGTACGGAAGCGATGAATTCGAATCAACAGGTGTTCGAGCTCGGAGAATATCGCCTCACGTCTGGGCAAACCATTCAGGATGTCCGCATCGGCTATGAAACCTATGGCGCCCTCAGCCGTGAAAAAGACAATGCCATCCTGGTTTGCCACTATTTTTCCGGCAACGCACACGCTGCCGGTCCGGCCAACGACGCCGACCCGCAACCGGGCTGGTGGGACAGTGCCATCGGTCCCGGCAAGGTCCTCGATACGGACCGCTATTTCATCGTGGCCGGCAATTCACTGGCCAATCTCAACGCATGCGACGGCTGCACGGTCACAACAGGCCCGGCCAGCCTGAACGCCGCCACCGGCAGGGCTTACGGCGCCGATTTTCCGCTGGTGACCGTAGCGGACTTCGTCCACGTGCAGAAACGCCTGCTGGAATACCTGGGGATCGACCGACTGGTGGCGGTTGCGGGCCCATCCGGGGGTTCCGCACAAGCTATCCAGTGGTCCGTCGAATTCCCTGAGATGGTGCCGCGGGTCATCGCCGTCATTTCACCCGGGCTCTATGTTCATCCTTATGCAGCGGCCATGATGGAGTGCTGGACAAAACCCATTCTCGCCGATCCGGCCTGGAACGGGGGCTACTACGATGCCGCCCATCCACCGCTTGAAGGCCTGACCCAGGCGCTTCACCTGTTGACGCTGACCGCCCTTTCCTACGATGTGCTGAGCGAGTTCGGCTACGCACCCGCCGATGACAAGCGACATCCCTCAGAATCGCTGGCAAACGAGTTCAAGGCCGACGCCATGCTCAACGAGATCGCCCGCACACGCGCACGGGCGCTGGACGCCGCCAGCTTCGTCTACATGGTGCGGGCATTCAAACTTTACGACGTGCGCGAACGCCTGCATCGGGCAAAGGCCAGTTAC
>Ga0316187_10002180_pt1 | contig 17067 bp, 15 predicted proteins | sample CroRivburrow1_MG_FD_204927 | JGI IMG/M metagenome (GOLD analysis project Ga0316187, IMG submission 204927) | Coastal sediment microbial communities from Maine, United States - Cross River worm burrow 1 | ecosystem: Environmental > Aquatic > Marine > Coastal > Sediment | place: USA: Maine... | reverse complement strand
GGTGGAGGCGGTGGGAATCGAACCCTGCTGTCAGCGATACGCTAACCCTACGCGGACACTCGGTTTTCCCGCGTATCGCTATGTTAAGCGCGCCACCCGCGCTCTTACTCTAGTCCCCTGCAATACCCTGGAATCCCGCTGAATGCCCTGGGCTCTGGTCACTATTTGGTCACTGACTTCGTGTCGCATAGGCTCGGTCAACCGCTTACCTGTGTTGCTCACAGACGGGGTCGTGCCGGCGTTCACGCGTCGAGGAACCGCGTCTGGAACTGCCTGGGCGTCATGACCTGGATCCCCTCGTATCCAGACGAACGGAGTAGGGCGCGATCTCCCGACACAACACACTCAGCGCTGCCAGCCAACGCACAAGCGAGGAACTTCAAGTCGTCTTTGTCGCTGCAGGCATTCGCCTCTATCGGAACTGGCTCCACGATGCGGCTCTCGCGAATGATGAGATCCAATACGGGATCGACATCGACCGATGGGTATTTCTTCCTGAGACGGTCTCCGACGCGGCGATACTCAGCCAGGATGTCGACACTCGCCAGAAGATCGAGATCACCCTCTGCCCATGCGGCGAGGATCCTCGCCGGGGGCCCAGTGAAGAAGATCCCTGACATGAGGACGTTGGTGTCGAGGACGACTCTCATCCGCGACGACGGGAGGCGCGAACTGCTTTCTTGATATCGGAGCGCTTCACTCCAGCCTTGCGAGCCTGACTTCGAACCTTGCGGGCCAGCGCGAGGAACTCTTGCCTGTCGGGCGCCTCGATCTTCTTCAGGATGACGACGTCGCCCTCACCCATGACGACGAACTGAGCACCCGGCTCGAGGCCTAGCTCCTTACGGACCTCCTCTGGAATGACGATTTGGCCCTTCGACGAGAGCTTGGCGGTCGCGATGTTGCCCATGAGTGTTCTCCTGATTCTTACTAGTAAGACAGTAGCGCTTCGCCGCGGTTTCCGCAATAGAGGGGCGTAGCGCCATCGACCTTGCGCACTGACCACGGTGGAAGGGAGACGCGCGGCGACGGGACTAGCCGATGTTACGAGTCGCCCTTAGAATATCGCAGTCGATGCGCGACATGCTGCAACAAAACGCCCGGGAGGTCTCGGCACTCCATAAAGAGTCGGTCCTCGACTACCGAGGAGTTGTCGAGCCCATTCTTCCAGTTCGGGAGGAAAGCGTGACTCAGCTTGGACCCGGGCCTTCCGAGGTCGACGTGTCGATCGTCTCATCCAACGACGTGCACTTGCTTCGGGCGCGTGTCCATGCCGCGTCCGTAGGAGTCACAGTCTTGGATGCCGCTTACGTCGCATTCGTCAGCTGGGCTGGCGCGGACGAATGCCTCATCAATGGCGAGTCTGCGCAGCCGACCCACCTCTACATGACAGGGAAGGGGGACAGCTTTCACATCGTTGGGGGGCGCCGCGATACGATCGGCGTCGCGTTCCCCCGCGAGTCACTGGTCGCGACGCTGGCTGCGCTCCGTGGAGAGGGTCCGGAGGATGTGGTCTTGGATGCGGCTGTGCTTGAGATGACGGCGAACGTGGGCCTCAGCATTCGCAAGCGGCTCGTCGAGCAGGCCGAGGAACGCTCTGCCGATCCAGAGGAAAACAGCGCGGCCGGGCGCAGGGGCGTCGCCGAAGATCTGTTTGGCTTGCTCGCCGACGCGTATCTGCGTGCGCGACCGGAGGCGCCTCGCCGGAGCTCGGCGAAACTACCGACGCGGGTCGTTCGCAAGGCGGAGGAGCGATACTTCGCGGCCGAAGGCGGCGCCGTCTCGCTTGCGGACCTTTGCCTGGCTGCCGGCGTGAGCCAAGCGGCGATGTATCGCGCGTTTCGGCTCGTCTGCGGGGAGCCGCCGGTCGCGTATTTCCGCAAGCGAAGCCTGTCGCGGGCGCGAACAGCTCTCTTGAGATCGCGCCCCGAACGAGGTGCCGTGAAGCGCGCAGCGCTCGTCGCGGGGTTCACCGAGCTTGGCAGGTTTTCCGTCGAGTACCGGCGCTTGTTCGGGGAGTCGCCTTCGACGACACTGGCGAGAGCCGGAACCTGGTAGCCAACACGACTTGCTCGACGCGCCCGAGGACGGCACCCGACAGAAAGCTTAGCTGCCGCCTTTGCGACGATTGCGAAGGGTCCCGGCGCCCTGCTTCTGCCAGGGCCGATTGAAGATGGGGGAGACAGTGATGCGAACCTGCCATTCTGGGCCGTTCCCGTCGGGTGGCGGCGTGTAGCCCCAAAGTTGAGCGGCGAGCTTGAGTGGGAAGTTCTTTTTGCCGAGGGCGCCCACTTTGGAGATGCCCACGCCAAGTGGGAAACGCAGCAGATTGATGTCTCGAACGTAGGACCAGGTTGGCTGCGCAGCGACCTGCCAGCCGCCACCTAGGTTGATCGCGTAGAAGTATTGACCGCCCACCGACTGCACGTCGGTTGGGAAGCTCCAGAAGTAGCCGAGGATTGCGCCCCACACGTTGCCGGTCTTCTTCGAGGCATAGCCGATGACGATCTCGGGTCCGAATGTCCAGTCGGCCCGGAGCTCGGGCTTCGAACCGGTCGGAAACACAGTGTTGACCCCGCCCATGAGGAGCAAGCCGTTCTTGAACGTCTTTCCGAACACGCTGTCGAGGGCGATGTTTCCAAACTGCACTGCGGTTTCTACGTTTCCGCTCGAAGTTACGTAGGGCTGACCGAAATTGAACGAGATCAAGGGCCGCAGAAGGAGGTTCCCGCGATAGGTCTGGAACGGCAGGGCCGGTTGGACGTTCAATGTGTAGGATGCACGGTGCGCGCCCGGCAGGGAACCCCCGTTCTGAGTGACATCCATGAAGGTGGTCAGCTGCAGGACCGGCGCGCTCGGATTCGCGAGCTTGGAAGCAAGATCCGAGTTGCCGCTTGCACTCCGGCTCTGGGGTGAGCGGAGGTCGCCCAAGTTCTTGCTTTGGGGTACGTACTCGCAGTCGTGCGGGTGATGTTCTTTTGGGTTGCCGCAGGCGTGAGCGCGGGCTCCGTCCGATGACTGAGCCCGGGGCGACGCTTCCGGCGGATCGTCGTCTGCAAGAACGGGGCTGGCGGACAGGCCACTGCAATCAGTACGCCGGTCGCGCGAACGGTTATCAAACTAGCGCCATCGTGGACGCGCAGGCGGGCCGTACTTGCTCTTGGCATCGCTCGATCCTTCGGGCGCTACTCTAGGTCCCGCCCGCAAAGAGACCGACGTCTTTCGATATGCAGATCTTGCCAAACGGCGACGCATTTTGAAGAGCTCCCCTGCGCAGCTCGTGGGTATCTTCAATTTCGGTATGCAGATCTTATCAGCTCGCCCACGGGGCCATTCTTTGCTCGCTTGTAGACGGCTAGGTCCCTAGGCTTCCGACCGGTCACCGTGCGTCGCGCTCATCGGAATCGGCTACTCGCCTTCAGTCTCATTGCCGCACTCGGCTGCTGGCGGCGCGGTGAGACCTATGCTCAGGAATCCGATCCCCAGAACGAATCGGGCGCCGAGGCGCCTTCGACGGCGGGCGACACCGAGGACGAGGCCGGCGAGCCCGAAGGCGCATCCACGCCGGACCCGGACGAATCGGGCCCGACCAAGGCGGATGAGCCGTCGGTCTTCGAAGACCTCTCGAGAGATCCGTACGATTATCGCAACGGACGATTGCCCGACGAAGGCTGGATTCCGCTCTTCAAGACCCGAACCGAATTGAAGTTCAGCGGCTTCATCCAGCTCAACGTCATCCACGATTTCCAGAACGCTGGGTTTCCCTACGGATGGTTTGTGCCGGGACTCATTCCGGCGCCGACCGACAAGACGCCGAACACGGAGTTCGATCCCCGCCCGTCGCGATTCGTGTTCGAAACCAAAACAGCCACCGAGAAGGCGGGAGATGTTTCCACCCTCCTGAGCTTCGACTTCTTCGGAGACCTTTCGAGCTCGACCGCCCGGGTGTTCCCCACGCCGCGTCTATACCAGGCCTACGTGGCGTGGGTCGGCCCCAAGAGCCAAGTTGCGTTTACGGTTGGTCAGGCGTGGAGCAGCTTCCTCGATCTCCGTGTCTGGCCCATGATCCTCGACCTGCAGGGCCCCAACGCGATGAGCGGTGCGCGGCAGGGGCTCCTTCAGGCTTCCTACGCGTTCGGCAAGGACAAGAGCGTTGTATTTGCCGGGAGCATCGAGCAGCCGGATACGGCGGTTCAAGACCCTGCTTCAGCCACCGGCGTCGGAACCGGCATTCGCCGGGCGCCGGACATCGCGGCGCGCCTCACCTGGAGCGGGGATTGGGGTCACCTTCAGGCCGCCATGCTCCTTTGGGTGCTCTCGGCGCAGAGTACGACGAGTGGCAACCGGGATTCCGCGTTTGGCAACGGAGGCTCGCTTTCCGGGCGCTTCAACATTCGAAGAACGCTCAGGGACGTGGGGGCACCCGACAATCTCGGGCCGCGGCAAGACCTGATCCAGTATCAGGTGCATGGCGGGTGCGGCACCGGCCGCTACATATTCGACCTCTCGACGACGACGCTCCCTCAGGACGCGGTGTGGGACGACGCTTCCGGCGAGCTCTTGCCCCTCTGTCAGGTCGGCGGGTTCGTGGGCTACCACCACTGGTGGACCGATGACCTCCACACCCAGGTCGTCGGGAGCTTGGAGCAGGTGTTCAACCGCGGGGTGCAGGCTGATGAGACATACAAGCGCGGCTTGTACGTGTTGGGCAACCTCGGTTACCGATTCTTCTTCCGCATGGACATCGGCGTCGAATACTACTTCGGCAAACGCTGGGAGAAGAACGATGCGAGTGGCTACGCCCACCGTCTGATGTTTGCGGCCAACTACGGCTGGTGAAAGGGATCGAAAGAATGCCTCGCACGTGGAAACGACTATGCCTGGCCGTAGCGCTCGCTCTTGTCGCGAGCATCGCGGCCGCAGACGATCCAAAGAAGCCTACACAAACGCTTGTCAAGAACGTCTATGTCTTCGACGGCGTCCGCGAGCAGCGAATTGAGAATGCAAGCGTGCTCGTCGAGGGCAATCTCATCAAGAAGGTCTCAGCCGGTGTCATCGATGCGCCGGGAGCAAGCGTGATCGACGGTGGCGGCCGCACCTTGGTTCCTGGGCTCACCGATAGCCACGTCCACATCATGTGGAGCTCCGATATCGACCAGCTGATCTATAGCGCTCCAGAAGGTTACTTGGGGGCCGTCGCTGCGGTGAACGCCGAGCGAATGCTCATGCGCGGCTTCACGACCGTTCGCGATATGGGCGGGCCTTCCTTCGGGCTGAAAAAGGCCATCGACGAAGGTATCGTTCCTGGCCCGCGCATCCTTCCATCGGGTGCGTTCGTTTCTCAGTCTTCCGGCCACGGCGATTTCGAGCCTCGGCTTTGGTACCTGTCGCCTCATTTCACAGGTCAGCTCGATAAGGCGTATCTGAGAGGTTGGACGACCATCGCGGACGGAGTCGCCGAGGTGATGAAGGCAACGCGCGAAAACCTCCGCTACGGGGCCAGTCAAATCAAGATCATGGGCAGCGGAAGCATCACCGGCGCTCACGATCCTCTCGACGTGACGGAGTATACCTACGACGAGCTCAGGGCCATCGTGACCGAGACGGAGAAGTGGGGCACCTATGCCACCGTCCATTGCTACTCCGATGAAGGGATTCGCAATGCGTTGAATGCGGGCGTGAAATCGGTGGAGCATGCCCTCTTTGCCACGAAGAAGACGCTGAGGCTGATGAAGAAGAAGGACGTCTTCTTTTCGTCCCAGTGGCTTTCCTTCACCGTCGATCCGGCTGTCTCGGGTATGACCGGGGAGGCGTTGGAGAAGTACAAGCAGGCGCAGGCCAGCGCCAAGAATGCATTCAACCTCGCCAAGAAGCTGGGACTCAAGATCAGCTGGGGCACCGACATCCTGGGAATGGCGCAGAAGCCCCTCGATCTCTCCGCCATGCAGAGCCAGGAGTTCGTCGCACGCTCCAAGTACTTCACCGGCTACGAGATCATGAAGCAAACCACCTCGCTCAATGCGGAGCTCTTCGAGAGAAGCAGGAAGCGCCACCCCTATCGGGAAGGGAAACTCGGAGTCATCGAGGAGGGCGCCTATGCGGATCTGCTCATCGTCGATGGCAACCCACTCGAGGACATCTCGCTGCTAGCAAAGCCCGACGAAAGCCTCGTCTTCATCATGAAGGACGGAACGATCTACAAGAACAACCTGAACTGAGGCCGACATGCTCCATATCCTGAGTACACGAACCATCTGTATCACCCTCCTGCTGATGGGCTGCGAGGGAGCATCCCCCGACGCCGTCGATCAGGCGCCCACAGACAGCAAGGCGCCGCTCGCGGCAGCAGCGGATGCCCGCGTCGACAACCTCGATCTGGTCATCCTCAACGGACGAGTGATGGATCCCGAGACGAAGCTCGATGCGGTCCGTAACGTGGGCGTCAAGGATGGGAGAGTCGTCGTCATCACGGAGGACGAGCTCACGGGCGCGGAAACCATCGACGCGACCGGGCATGTCGTCGCGCCAGGGTTCATCGACCTCCACTTCCACGCGCTCGACGGGCTGTCGCTGAAGCTTGCCGCGCTCGACGGCGTGACCACGGGCATGGATCTGGAGATCGGGGCGATCGGCGTCGGCGCCTGGTACGACGCTAAGGAGGGCGCCTGGCCCCTCAACTACGGCACGGGCGTCAGCCAGGAGGCTGTCCGACTGCAGGTCCATGACCCGGAGGTCGAGATCGATGGCTGGTACGACGCGCCCAAGATACTCGGCGGCTTGCGCGCGCAAGCCTGCGCCGACGGGACCTGCGGCTGGCAGGACAGCCGCAGCGACTTGGAAGCGCTCAACAAGATCCTCCGGATCATGGACGAGGAGCTCCGTCAGGGCGCGCTCAACATCTCGTCGACCGTCGGCTACATGGCCCCCGGCATGACCACCTACGAGATGTTCAAGACGCAGGAGCTGGGCGCGAAATACGGCCGCTATCTGGGCGCACACGTCCGTTTCCACGCCAACACCGTAACGCCCGAAGGTCCACTCGGGTTCAGCGAAATCCTTGCCAACGCCATGGCGCTCAAAGCGCCGGTCAGCATCCTGCACAACAATGAATATGGCTGGTGGGAGAACGAGGAGAAGCTCCAGGAGGCCCGCGCGCAGGGCCTCAACGTCTGGTCCGAGTACTACCCCTACGAGGCTGCCTCGACCTCGATCTCGTCCGAGTTCTTTCTGCCGGAGAAGATCGCCGCTCTCGGCGGCGGCCGTCCCTACGAAGAGATCATGTACGACCCGATCGCGGACAAGTTCCTGACGCAAGAGGATTACGAGAAGACGAAGAAGAAGGACCCGAGCCGCCTGGTGTTCGCCTTCAATCCGAACCGCAAGGAGTGGATGCCCTACTGGCTGCGCATGCCGCATATGATCGTCGCGGCCGATGCGATCTACTCGGGCAAGGGCATCGACTCGTGGGACCTGCCCGACACCGAGTACAAGGGCCACCCGCGGACAGCCGGCACTCGGGGCAAGGTGTTTCGTTTGGCCCGGGAGCACGGCGTCCCGCTCATGTTCACGATCACCCAGATGAGCTACTGGCCGGCCAAGCATCTCGGCGATACCGGGGTGAAGGCGATGCAGGAGCGCGGCCGGTTGCAGGAGGGGATGGTCGCCGACATCACGATCTTCGACCCCGAGACCGTCACTGACAGAGCGACCTACAATGCCGGCGAGCAAGGCAAGCCGACAAGCGGTATTCCCTACGTCATCGTCAACGGCCAGGTCGTCGTACGAAACTCGGAGTTCCAGAAGGTCTGGGCCGGCCAGCCGATTCGCTTTCCGATCGAGGAGCGAGGCCGATTCAAACCGATCACCGTCGAGGGCTGGACCCGGCACTTCGCGATCCCGACGCCGAGCTTCGACGATAGCGGGGCGAAGCCGGAACACGATGGGGTCAGCGCCGACGCCTCGAAATGAAATGGATGCGGCCCGCGCGGGCACCAGAGTGAACCGGCGCCGAGCCGACCCGACGATGGTCACTATTTGGTCGCTGGCGATCGACGAAGTCGCTAGCCGCAAGCAATGACTTGTCTCAAGTGGTGGAGGCGGTGGGAATCGAACCCTACTGTCAGCGATGCGCTAACCCTACGCAGACACTCGGTTTTCTCGCGTATCGCTCGGGCTCCATCGATCACTAGCCCGTGTCGCACCGAGACGTAGTGGTGGGGCCGTTCACTCGTCGAGGAACCGAGTCTGGAACTCCCGAGGCGTGACCCGACGCGGCGATACTCCGTTAGGATGTCCACGCTCGCTAGGAGCTCGAGCTCACCCTCTGCCCAGGCCGCGAGGATTGTTGCCGGAGGCCCCGCGAAGAAGATGCCTGACATCAGGACGTTGGTGTCGAGGACGACTCTCATCCGCGACGACGGGATGCGCGGATTGCTTTCTTGATATCGGACCGCTTCACTCCGGCCTTGCGGGCCTGACTTCGGACCTTGCGGGCGAGCGCCAGGAACTCTCGCCTGTCCGGTGCCTCGATCTTCTTCAGAATTACGACGTCGCCCTCACCCATGACGACGAACTGAGCACCCGGCTTGAGGCCAAGCTCCTTGCGAACCTCCTCGGGAATGACGATTTGGCCCTTGGACGAGAGCTTGGTGGTCGCGATGTTGCCCATGAGTGGTCTCCTTAGCGTCTTACCAGTAAGACACTAGCGCTTCGCCGAGGTTTCCGCAATACAAGGAGCGCCGCGCCTTCGAGCTTGCAGTGGCGCCTCAGAAGATGAGGCGCGCTCGCGCGCCGATCACCGCAATCGCGCTGACCTCGGGATTGTCCGCAGGGCGAACCAGCACCTGGAGGTCCGGGGTGACGGCCAAGTGGCGGAAGACCTGGGCTCGATAGTAGATTTCGATCGTGTACTGGTCGCGCAACTGCGAGCCGTACGTCTTGGCCGAAGGACGGCCCCAATTCAGGCCGAGTCCGAGCACGTCTGCCTTCTGCCGGAAGTAGATGCCCGTTCCTGCGGCCACCACGTACTGAAGAAACCTTCCACCGCCTCCATTCGAAGCACCCACACGGGCAAAGGGCAGCCACCGTTGTGCGAAGGTCCGGCTCGCGGAAACCGCAGCGCCCCAGCCGCTCGGCACTCCCGCTTCGGCTCGCTCGTCCACGTACCAAAGGGTGGCGTGAACATGGTCGGAAAACGTGCGATCCGGTGATTCGATCCATCCGAGCTCGAGGTGCGCGAAATACTCGGCATCGCGGAAGAACGTTCCGAAGTTATCGAGTGGACGCTCAGGATTGCCGTTGGCGTCCGCGAAGCCAAGCAGCAGGTAAAAGTGCTCGATCGGGTTGATCCGAAAAGCGGCGCCAAGCCCCTGATCCGGCACAGCGATGGTCGGGTTGTTGGCGAAGTCGAGGTTGAGGAAGTCGGTCCAAGGGTTGGCTAGGGTATAGAGATCCACATAGTCGGTGGTGTCGACGAAGCCGAACACGAACACGATCCGTTCTTGCCACAACTTCTGGACCCAGTAGAAGTTGGACAGAACCCAACTGACATCACTGAAGGTCGCCGCTGTCAGTCCAGCGTAACCGAGCTCCGGGCCGAGCGCCTGGGGTGCGAAGTCAGTTCCAATGCGATGACGATTTTCGACCTTGTAGATCAGGCCCCCATCGTTGTCGGTGTCTCGGCCTACGAATTGCCAGTGACCGTAAAACCGAACGACTCCGCCCGCGGCGGGCTCAGCGATCGAGTGTGCCAGGGCCTCTTGAAAGGCGATGTTGTAATCGCCGCCGTAGGTGAGGCCGACGATGTCGCTCATGTTCTCCTTGAAGTCGTAGTAGGGCTGCAAGAATCGGCGAAGGCGCCCCGGCGGAATGAGAGGAGCACTCTTATCGAGGACCTTCTGATCGTCCTTGAGCTGGCTCGGAACGCTCCTTGGGCCGGCGGTCGGCATCGCGTTTTCGGTCCCGCGCTCATCCGCCGCGGCGGGCGGCGGTTTGGTGAGATGGACAGCAAGTAGCATCGCCGCGATCGTCGTGATCCGGTGTCTCTTCATCAGAACACCACCCGGAAGCGTCCACCCCCGAGGCCGACGTCGAAATCGATTTCCGGTGCTTCACGTCCCCGTGCGTAGTACCGGCTGGAGCACGCGATCCCGCGGTAGGCTTCGTACGCCAACGCCGCTTCCCGCGGGGCGGTCATCGTTTGGAGCGCGACGAGAGTAGGGGGGGCGATATACATCGCGGCGGTCAGGCCCCTGCTGAGCCCGGGCCACTGGGCTGCTTTCACGGTGCCGCCCGTGACGCCATAGATGAGCGACACCGCCACCCCAGAAGCCCCGCTCGTGAACGCCTGAACCTCCGCCGCGCGCTCGAGGGTCTTCGTAGCGTAGTGAAGCTTTTCCTTGCGTGAGGCCTCGCTGTTGCCTTCCAAACGCCGAACTCGCTTGGCCCCCCAGACATCCGGCGCAGGAATCGAAACCTGGGTGAGCGCAGCAAAATAGGCGCCGCCCGCGAGGTAGGCCCAACCGAACCTGTCCGATCGGCGCTCCTCGCGCGCAGCGTCGACGGCGAGATAGGTCGTCGCGCCTCCAATCGCGAGCCACGCGCCCATCCATCCATAGCGCCAGCGCGTTGCCTTTTTCTTGCCGTTGTCGAGCTCCCTTTGAATCAGGTCGATGCGGTACTGCACTTCGTCGTCGCTCAGCTCGGCAATGCAGCTGAACGTGTCCTGGGCACACGTGACCCGAGGCGCCACGATTGCAGCGGTGATTGTCAACGACAGACACAACGCGGTCCGGGAGCGCTTCGACATGAGTTATCGACTGTCTACTTCAGAGATGTGCGGAACGCGCTCGCACTCTGGCGCTCGAGTGCTGCGACAACCATTGACCGTCTGACCTTGGCATCGCGCCATGACCCGACGATAGTACATCAATCTGCATGCGCAGAGCGGCCGAACGTTTGGCGGGTGGCTAAGGAAGGGCAATGGAACGCGGATTCGACTCGGTAGAGCTCTACGCAAGCTCGGAGGTTCCCTTCGAGGATGCCTGGCGCTTCATCGTCAAGGTTGGAGTTGCGGCTCATAGATACGGTTCCACTTCAACGCGGCTGGAGACCTTCCTTTCGAGCCTGTCGACCAGACTGGGTTATGAGGGCGTTTTCCGGTCGACCCCATCTGACATCGTTTTTGCCTTGCGTGAAGACCCTGGATCGCCTCAGCGCGTCGAGGTCATTGCCACGCCGCCCCCAAATGTCGATCTGGACAAGCTGGCCCGCTTGGGCGACCTACTGAACGAGTTGGGAGCAGGGACAGTGTCTCTCGCGGACGCCTCCGCGCGCCTCGATGCGATTGCTCAGGCACCGCCTCCCTGGGGATGGTTCGCGTCCATGTTGGGCTATGCCTTTGCCGGGCTGGGCCTGGCACCGCTTCTAGGCGGGGGATGGTCCGACACCCTCTGCGCCACTCTGCTCAGCATGATCGTCTATGGGGTGGTTGTGCTGTCGGGACGTCTCGGAGCTGCCGCGACCGCGTGGCTGCCGTTGTCGTCCGCGTTCGTCGCGGGCGTTCTGGCAACGATCGCGAAGCTCTGGGTGCCAGAGCTAAATCTCGTTCTGGTTATCCTCTCGGCCGTCGCGATCATCCTTCCGGGATATACGATCAGCCTCGGCGCCATGGAACTGGTCGCGCAGCAAGTCCTATCTGGAAGCGCAAACCTGACGAGCGGGCTGATCTGCCTTGCCAAACAGGTCGCCGGCGGCTGGCTTGGCGTCGCCGCGGCAAGCTCTATCGTGGCTCTCGCGGCAGCCGGACCGAGCACGCCTGTCGACCCGGTTTGGTTGTGGCTCCTCTTTCCTATCTTAGTCCTTGGGCTGTGCTTGGCGTTCCAGACATCGCGCCGGGATCTGCCTTGGGCCGCCCTGGTGTGCGGCGTCGCCTATCTAGGGATCGTGGCAGGGAGCTCGGTCTTGAACGCCAATCTAGGAAATCTAGTCGGCACCATCATTTCCGTGGTCATTGCCAACCTCTGGGCGAGGCAAACGGGACGGCCGACCTCGATCGTGCTCATTCCAGCCATCGTCGTGCTGGTCAGCGGCAGCATCGGTTTCCGTGGCCTCGCCGCCATGACGGAAGGAGAATGGCTGTTGGGCGTACGGCAGTTTTCTCAAATGTTCGTGGTGGCTCTCACCATCTTCGCCGGAATTCTGGTCGGCTACGCCATTGTCCGTCCGGAACCCAGCTTATGAAACTCATACGGAAAAATTGCCCAACCCAAGTAGCTACTATCCAGTCGACCAGCTTGTCACCCCGCGACGCGCATGGCCGCGGCGCGCATGAAGCCCGGGGCATAGTCGACCCCAGAGGAGAAGGTGAGGTTCAAGAGATCAGGGTGCAGATCCCGCTCGAGCATGCTGGTGTCAGCAGGCGGCATCACCACCCGGGTCTTGAAAAACGATGGGATATTCAGGTTGTAGTAGACCGAATCGTCGTTGCCCGTTTGCCAGTTGACGAAGTTGTAGCGCTCGGTCGCACCGTAGACGAAATCAAGCGGCTGGGGCTTGGGCTTGATTTGTCATCTTTGTAGCCAGCTCGCTCTATTGGAGCGCGTTCTTGTAGATCGTGCCGTCCTTCATGATCACGACGAAGTTCGTGTCTGAATCGGCAACCAAGTCCAGATCTTCGAGAGGGTTGCCGTCGACCAGTATCATGTCCGCATAGGCGCCTTCCTCGATGACGCCAAGCGGCCCTTCGGGGTAAGGGTCGCGAGGCCCGACCATTTTCACCAGTTCTGCATTGTTGGAAGTGGCCATCTTGAGCGCTTCGAACGGCGTGAACCAGCGCTTCATCTTGGCCAGCATTTTGCCCTGCTTTGCCGACGCCTCGGGGTTGAACAAGAGGTCGGTGCCGAAGGCAATCTTGACGCCCATTTGCTTCGCCTGCTCGTAGTTTCGGCTCGTTCCTTCGGTTACTTTCTTGAACTTCGCCGTGGCGACAGGGTCTTCGAACGTCAGCCCATCCTCATCGTCCAGGATCGGCTGCGCGCTCAGCCAGACGCCATTCTTCTTCATCATCTTCAAGGTCTTCTTGTCCTCGATCAGATTGCCGTGTTCGATCGATTTGACTCCGGCCCTGACCGCGTTCTGGATAGCTTCGTCCGTAAAGATGTGTGCGGCGACATAGGTATTGAAGGCTCTTGCGACATCGACCACCGCCTTGATTTCCTCGAAGGTGTACTCCTGCACATCCAAGGGGTCATAAAGCGAAGTGACACCTCCACCTCCGGCAATCTTCAGCTGGGTAGCACCCTGCCGCAGGTTTGCCCTGGCAAGTTTCGTGACCTCGGTCACACCGTCCGCAACGCCGAGAAGACCGTTGCGTTGCCAATAGGGCAGCGAATCACCGGGATTGCGGGGGACATCACTGTAGGCGCCCAAATCAAAGTGACCGCCTGTCTGCCCGATCGGCGCACCGGATATGTACATCCGCGGACCGGGGAATGTTCCGGCGTCCGCAAACTTCTTGACCGCGAAGGGATTGCCGCCGATGTCACGAACCGTCGTGAACCCCCGCATGAGTGTTTCCTTGGCACCCAGCAATCCCAGGATGGCCACCTCGGACATGTCAGACTTCTGCAGGATGCTGACAGGGATGTTCGCGTAGTAGGTGTGCCAGTGAACATCGATCAGCCCCGGCATCAGCGTGCGCCCGCCGCCGTCGATGACCGTCGCCCCGTCCGCGGAGATCGCCGTGGTCGAGACCTGCTTGATCAGGTTCCCTTCGACCAGCACGTTGGCGTTCTCAATCCGCTTTTCGTGCACGCCGTCGAAGACGTGGACGTTGGTGAACAGAGTCCGGGGCTTCGGCTCTTGTTCGGCCGCTGAGGCCGTTGAGATCGAGGCGACCAGCACCATTGCGGCGGCGAGGATCGCCTTGCCAAGTTTTCTGAGACGTCTTGCTTTCATGATTTCCTCTTGGCTCCGATTGGATGGGTCTAATTGTCACCGTGCAACTGCGACCCCGCGCCAGAGTCGTCATGCACGCCGATCGTGGCCAGATCCGGGTTCAGGCAATGAGACTGAAGGCGAGTAGCCGATTCCGATGAGCGCGACGCACGGTGACCGGTCGGAAGCTTAGGGACCTAGCCGTCTACAAGCGAGCAAAGAATGGCCCCGTGGGCGAGCTGATAAGATCTGCATACCGAAATTGAAGATACCCACGAGCTGCGCAGGGGAGCTCTTGAAAATGCGTCGCCGTTTGGCAAGATCTGCATATCGAAAGACGTCGGTCTCTTTGCGGGCGGGACCTAGAGTAGCGCCCGAAGGATCGAGCGATGCCAAGAGCAAGTACGGCCCGCCTGCGCGTCCACGATGGCGCTAGTGTCACTATCCGTCAGTCCAATACCGAAGAAAGTAGGAAGAGATGGTCACGAGCAATCAATACGACGTCGTCATTCGCAACGGGCGGGTAATGGATCCGGAGACCTTGTTCGACGACGTCCGCAACATTGGAATCCGCGGCGGGCGTATCGTCGCCATCACGCGGGAGGCGCTCGAGGACGCGGCGAAGGTCATCGACGCGACCGAACACGTGGTGGCGCCGGGGTTCATCGACACGCACCATCACTGGCCTTCGCCGATGGGCTACAAGCTCGGGCTCCGCGACGGTCGCACCACCATGATGGAGCTGGAGATGGGCACCCTCGGGCCGTACGTCGCTGAGTGGTACGCCAGGCGCGAAGGAACCAGCCAAGCGAACTTCGGCACGGCCAGCTCGCACGAGGCCGCCCGCGCGCTGGTGCTCGATGGGAACCGATCTGAGGAGATCGAGGACTACATCACCGCGCGCGCGGCGACTGGGTGGTCGCTCCAGAAGGTCGATTTGGAGCAGGGCAATCAGATCCTACGGACCATGGATGAGGGACTGCAGGTCGGGGCCGTCGGTGTCGGTTCGACCCTCGGCTACATGCGCAATGGTGTGTCCGCGCGCGAGGCCTTCGAGATCCAGAAGCTCTCCGCTGCCTACGGGCGCCAGGCGGGCTTCCATTTCCGCTACACCCCGGGGACGGAGACCACAGAGGCCAACGGCATCCAGGAGTTGCTCGCCAATGCTGCAGCCCTCGGCGCGCCAGCCATCGCCTGTCACTTCAACAACCCCGGCTACAACCTGGTGCATGAGCTGCTTGAGCGCATGCGCGAGCGGGGCATGAACGTCTGGGGAGAGCTCTACCCGTACATCGCAGGGTCCACCGCGCTGAACGCCGTCTTCCTGAACAAGGAGACCTGGGTCGACCAGCTCGGCTACAAGTACGAGGAGACTCTCCAGGACGCCCTGACCGGTGAGTTCTACACCGACGCGTCGCGCACGGCGATGATGAAGAAGGAACCCACCCGGCTCGTCGTGGTGTACAAGATGCCGAAGTCTGCGGTGGTGGACTGGCTCCGGCTGCCCAACGTGGCGATCGCCAGCGACTCCATGCCGATCGTCGGCGAGTTCAGTTGGGACACACCCTACGAGGAGCTTCCGAACTCGCATCCGCGCGGGGCCGGTTGCTTTGCGAAAGCTCTTCGGCTGGGACGCGAAAACGGCATACCGCTCATGCAGACCGTCGCTCAGATCAGCTACAACTCGGCTCGTCCGCTCGGAAAGATGGGCCTGACGGCGATGCAGGAGCGGGGCCGTCTGCAAGAAGGCATGGTCGCGGACGTCACCATCTTCCAGCCGGAGGAAGTCACCGACAACGCGACCTACGCAAAGGGGACGCTCCCCTCGACCGGGATCCCCTACGTCCTGGTCAATGGCACCGTCGTGGTCGAGAACTCCGTCGTGCTGAAGGGCGCCAACCCCGGCCAACCGATCCGCTTCGAGCCGGAGCCGAGCCGGTTCGAACCGATCCGCGAAGACAAGTGGAAGCACATCTATACTGTGTCTGGCGCGGAGTTCGGCGGCACCGATCCGTTTGGCTGCGGTCACTGACGACGGGGACGCGAAGATGACTAACACCACGAGTCTTGACTGAGGACCTTGGGCGGGACCCCAAACTCCTCGTGAATCTTTCGAATCATCGTTAGCGTCATCCTGCGCTCCCGGCAGCAACCGCTCCCGTGTTTGGGGTTGTGCCGTCACGTCACCGGGCGTGCTCGGGTCGTTCGCTTGGATCGAACGCAAGCGACACCGGCGTCGCGGATCTCCAAGGAACTGAGACGCATGAGGGCTTCCTTGGCCTTCCCCCAGACACAGGTGTCGAGAAAGACTTTCACGAGCCGGTTTGGCGCTCGAACGGCTCGATGCGCTCGTGGCCGACGACCCGCTTTGCGTACACGAAACAGGCCTGGACATCTTCCGGCTCGAGCCAGGGGTAACCTTCGAGGATGGTCTCCGCGGTATCACCCGCGGCGAGCATGCCGAGGACGTCCTCAACCGCTAGCCGTCGTCCGCGAACAATCGGCTTTCCGCCGAAGATCTCGGGATTGATCGTGATCCGGGTGAGCAGCTTTTGTTCGTCGACCATGGCTGCATTTCATTGTGCTCCAATTCGAGAGCGCACACCAGCTCTCACCAATTGGCGTATTTTGGACCTCGAGCCGGGCCGCAGGCGCGAATAAGCCGAAGGCGTTGAGCGCGCTCGCCAAGTGCCGGAGCGAAGACGTGACAGACGTCGGAGCGAGGCGCTTGCAGTTTTGTTAAACAAAACTCTTCCTTGCCCTCCGGTAGCGTGTCCCTAACTGACGCTGGTTGTCCCCGGCGAGTCACAACCTGGCGCTTTCAGCCACAACCGCGACACTTCCTGGCAAGAATGACAAAAAGTGACACGAAGTGTCGCGCGCGCGCCAACTAGTGTCGCGTTTACGCCAACCAGTGTCGCGCGAGTGACAACGAGTGCACTGCGAGCGCCAAGTAGCGACAGGTAGCGCCAAGTCGCGCCGAGCACGCGAAAGCCGGTGTCAGGCCGTGGGAATTGTCGTGGATTTTTCGCATGCGAAAAAAAGATGCTCTGCCAGGGCAACTTTTCGGGGGGCAAAACCGATAATAAGAGTGATGGACGACGATGAGAGATCTAATTTGACCGGGCGGCT
>Ga0316187_10002178_pt1 | contig 17084 bp, 15 predicted proteins | sample CroRivburrow1_MG_FD_204927 | JGI IMG/M metagenome (GOLD analysis project Ga0316187, IMG submission 204927) | Coastal sediment microbial communities from Maine, United States - Cross River worm burrow 1 | ecosystem: Environmental > Aquatic > Marine > Coastal > Sediment | place: USA: Maine... | reverse complement strand
GGGCATCATCGCGTACCCAACGGAAGGTGTCTTTGGGCTTGGCTGCCTGCCAGGCGATATTGTGGCGGTGACGCGCCTGTTACAAATCAAACAACGTGACCCACGCAAGGGTTTGATCCTCATCGCTGCTGACAAGTCGCAATTCGATGAATGGCTTGATCCTGATGGCGAAATGCTCCCTGATCCAAAGGCATCACAGCCGACAACCTGGCTTGCCCCGGCGCAGCCACACGTCTCGGAGTTAGTTCGGGGCGAGCACACCAAAATCGCTGTTCGCCTGACCACTAATCCGACTGCCGCGGCGATTTGCGACGCCGTAGCCTCTCCTATCGTCTCGACAAGCGCGAACATTGCTGACCGAGCCGTTGTTCGCAACGCCCTCGTTCTTCGCCGCCAGTTTCAAGCTTGTGTAGACTACGTTGTGCCGGGCGACTGCGGGCCCTCTACGGGACCGTCAGAAATTCGCGACCTGGCGAGCGGAAAAATTATTCGGCCACGAACAGCATGAATGAACTAAGCCAGGTTAAGGAATATCTGCAGTCGCTGCAGAGCCGCATCGTTGCGGAGTTGGAGCAACTCGATGGCAAGGCAAGTTTCAAACGCGACACCTGGGACCGGCCTGGCGGAGGCGGTGGAACGAGTTGCGTGCTAAGCAATGGCGCTGTGTTCGAACAGGCGGGTGTTGGGTTCTCACATGTGTTTGGCGATGAGATGCCGCCATCGGCAACAAAAGCCCGACCCGAGCTGGCGGGTCTTGGTTTTCAGGCCGTCGGCGTCTCTCTGGTTATTCATCCGCGCAACCCCTACGTTCCAACCACGCACGCCAACTTTCGATTTTTTATTACCGGTGATGAAAACAATCCCGTCTGGTGGTTTGGTGGCGGCTTTGACTTGACGCCCTATTATCCTTTTGAAGAGGATGTTGTTTATTGGCACATGACAGCCAAAGCAGCATGCGATCCCTTTGGCGAAGAATTATATGACCGTTATAAAAAGTGGTGTGACGAGTATTTCTATTTAAAACATCGCGACGAGACGCGCGGCGTCGGAGGCCTGTTTTTCGATGACGTTAACGAAGCAGGTTTTGAGCGGAGCTTCGAGTTTCTGTGTGCCGCCGGCGATAGCTTTCTGCCCGCTTACCGCCCAATCGTCAAGCGGCGCAAAAACCATCCCTACGGCGAGCGACAACGCGAATTTCAGTTGTATCGCCGTGGTCGATATGTCGAATTCAATCTAATTTATGACCGTGGAACTATCTTCGGATTACAGTCGGGCGGCCGTACAGAATCGATCCTGATGTCCTTGCCGCCTCGAGTGCGTTGGGAGTACAACTGGCAGCCGGAGCCCGGGTCTCCCGAGGCTATCTTATACCGCGACTACTTGCGCCCCCGCGACTGGCTCGGTTGATCGGAGCAAACGTTCTCTTTTGCTGCCTTGAGTGGTAACGTCGAACGATGTCCTGGATTGATGAAATTGATCTTGACGATGCCGACGGCAGACTCGAGGAAATTTATGCCGAGTTGATAGCGAAGCGCGGCAAAGTCTCTAATATTCTCAAGGTTCACAGTCTGAACCCTGCAGCGATGAGCAACCATCTCGATCTGTACATGACACTCATGTTCGGCAGGTCGGGTCTCAGTCGAGCTGAACGCGAGGCCGTCGCGGTCGTCGTTTCTGCAACTAACGAATGCGCTTACTGCGTCAATCATCATGTGGAATCGCTGCGCCATTACATTGGCGACGAAGAGACGCTCGATATGTTGATGAACGCTGACGGGCTGGAAACACTGGAGCCACGTCTTAGCAACATCGTTCGTCACGCGGAGAAGCTCACATCGGCACCATCCGCCATGACCGAAAGTGACCTCGGTGAGTTACGCGCCGTCGGCTTGTCCGATCGCGACATTCTCGACCTGTCTCTGATCGTTGGTTACTTCAACTTCGTCAATCGAATCGCCCAGGGCCTGGGGGTCGCGTTTTCCAGTGAAGAAATGAGCGGCTACCGAGACGAGTAGATGAAGACGGCACGACTATTCCCGCTGCTAGTAATGCTGTTGGCCGGCAGCGTCTCTGCCGAATATGAGACGCAGCTCCGCGATGCCGGCAGTCTCGGTGGTATTCGTCTTGCTGGCGCCGAGGATCAAAGCGCCCGTAAGGTTTATATCGTGCAATTGACAACGCCGTCCGTTGTCGATTACCACGCCAAACTCGTCAGCAAAGCCACGGCCGGTGTACAAAAACCAGCGCGCACTCGTTTCAACAAAACCGATGCAGTTGTTCAGAGTTATGCCGAAGCGTTGCTGCAGGAGCAGGACAGGGTGCTTGCTCGCGCGGGCGGCGGCACCGAGCTCATTTATCGTTATCAATTTGGCCTGAACGGCTTCGCGGCCAAGATGCACCCGTCTCAAGCCCATAAACTCGACAGCCTGGACGAGGTTTTGCATGTCTGGGAGGACGAAGTTCGCCCACTGGCCACCAACTATAGTCTTGATTTTCTTGGTCTTTTTGATCGCGACGTCGGCCTTCGCGGTGCCCCGGGGCTCGATGGCGAAGATATCATCATTGGTGTAATCGATAGCGGCATCGCGCCCGAACACCCTGCATTGAGCGACACGAAAGAGGCTGATCGTCCAAGTTTGTGCGAGGGCGATTGGGCGGAAAATTCGTTACTGGGTCGCTGGTTGTGTCGGCGTTACAAGAAGCTTGAAGATAAGCTGGTCTTCGAGCCAGTGGAAAACTGGAATGGCGTCTGCGTTGGCGGCGAGCAGTTTTTGGAGACAGATTGCAATAACAAGCTGATCGGCGCCCGCTTCTTCGTTGCCGGCGCTCAGGCCAGCGGCCCGATCGATGCGGGTGAGATTCTGTCGGTGCGAGATGTGGACGGCCATGGTACTCACACCGCCACAACCGCTGCCGGCAATCGCGTCAAAGCATCCATCTTCGGCACAAACATTGGCCGCATCGAGGGTATCGCGCCGCGTGCGCGTATCGCGGTCTACAAAGCCTGCTGGTTACGCCCGGGCGACCAGCGCGCCAGTTGCAATACCTCGGACCTTGCCAACGCGATCGATGCGGCTGTCGCCGACGGCGTCGATATCATCAATTACTCGGTAGGAAGCTCCCTGGTCGAGCTAACGGCCCCTGATGATCTCGCACTCATGTCAGCGGCGAAAGCCGGCGTTCTTGCCGTCGTTGCGGCCGGTAACGAGGGACCCAACCTCGGCACCATCGGGTCGCCGGCGGGTGGCCCGTGGGTCATAACTGCCGCAGCGTCAACCCGAGACGGCGAGGCCTCGTTTGAAGCAATCGAAGTAACTTCGCCGCCGGCCATCGCGGCAAAGTATGCCGTTAAGGAAGCAAGCTTCACGCCGGCGCTGATCGATGTCGGACCTCTCGACGGTGACCTGGTGCTGGTCGATGACAATGACGATACGCTCGAAGGCGGTGCTACAGGCACCACCAGTGATGCCTGCGAGCCGCTGGTCAATGCATCAGCGATGGCCGACAAGATCGCCCTGATTCAGCGCGGCGGTTGCGACTTCGATATTAAAATTGCCCACGCGGCTGACGCGGGTGCGATTGCGGCGCTGGTTTATAACATCGCAGGCGACCCAATCGTTATGAACGGCGTGAGCGATCTATCCAGTATTCCGGCGCTTATGATCGGACAGGCTGATGCCAACCTGATTCTTGCAGAACTCGATGCAGGCAGTGTCGTTACAGTCTTGCTCGATAAAGACCTGTTCCTCAAGCAGAGCGATAGTGGCAACGCCATGGCTTCGTTTTCTGCGCGCGGCCCGGGGCCGGCTGCAGATATCCTGAAGCCCGACCTTACGGCGCCAGGCGTCAATATTCTCGCAGGCTTCACGCCTGACGCGGTCAACGCGATGCCGGGCGAGAACTTTGCCTATTTGTCCGGAACGTCGATGTCGACGCCTCACATCACGGGCGTTGCTGCACTGTTGTTGCAGGCGCACCCGGACTGGAGCCCGGCCGCCATCAAGTCGTCGCTTATGACAAGCGCGCGCCAGTCGATTAGCGCACCAGATGGTGAGACCGCCGCACATCCGTTCGACTTTGGTGCCGGCCACATCGTGCCAAACGATGCGCTTGAACCAGGTCTGGTGTATGACGTCAGTGACGAAGAGTACGATGCGTTCGCATGCGGCACAGCCTCGCCCGCGGTGTCATTGGAGCGATGCGATGAACTGGCCGTAGCGGGCTATTCTTTTTCCGGTTCCGACATGAACCAACCGTCGATTGCTGTCGCGCGACTGGCGAACGAACGTACCGTTAGCAGGCGCGTGACCAACGTGAGTGATCAGTCCGCGACCTACACTGCGAATGTTGTTGCGCCGTCCGGAATCAGCGTTTCGGTCACACCACAAAGCCTCACGATAATGCCGGGGCAGTCCGCCAGCTTCGATGTTACGTTTAGTGTCGAGTCCGGGCCCCTCGACCTGTGGCGCTTCGGTTCTTTGAGCTGGGAAAATGCTGACCGCAAGATCTACAGTGCCCTCGCAATTCGGCCAATATCCATTGCGGCGCCGGCGGAAGTTACGGCATTCGGTGCCGATGGCACACTAGACTTTCCCGTCGCGTTTGGTTTTACCGGCGCATATACACCAGGCGTGCATGGCCTGCGCTTGCCGTTAGTCGTGAACGGTTTTGTGGACAACGATCCGAGCAAGACATTTTCATTCCGCACGTCAAATGGTGTCACTGCGCACCTTATCGACATACCCGCAGATCAGGCCTATGCGCGCTTCGCGCTGTTTGACTTGCTGACCGACGGCGACCCTGACGACCTGGACCTGTACGTCTACTACTGCGCGAATAACATCGACTGTGTGCGCGTGGGCGAGAGCGGTGAGCCGACGTCGCAGGAAGAGGTCAATTTCCTTCTGCCGGCGGCCGGCCGCTACGCGGCCCTCGTGCATGGCTTTGCGACCGACCAGATCAATGGCGGTCCCGGTGCCAACTACACCTTGCTTGCGTGGGCCTTCGGCCTGAACGATGACCAGGGCAACATGACTGCGAGTGGCCCTGCGTTCGTTAACGCGGGCACCACTGACACGATAAACGTTACCTGGACGGGATTGCTACCGAATACAATTTACCTGGGCGGCGTGTCGCACAATACTCCGCAGGGCCTGTCGGCACTTACGGTAATTCGCATCGGCAATTAGGAAATCCAGCGCCTGGCCTTGGTCGCACGAGAATAAACGAGCAACGCAACGCCGATCACCAGAATCGTCGCCTGAATTATGGCTGGCGTGATACCGAACATACCGATGACATCATTTAGTACAAAGCTGTTGATGTTCTGCACCAGCACCGCTACCAGTGACAGCGCGAACATTGGTATCGCCCATGCCTTCCGCAACAGCAGAAACAGGCTCCCCAACACGCCGGCATTCACCGCTATTGCGAAGGCCGATGTAGCCCAGGTCGGAGTACTCAACATGAATTCAATTTGCTCGGGGCTATATTGTGCTGCGAGTTGTTCCGGGGTCGCGGTAACCTGCATGTAGTAGACGATAAAACCAAACAGGTTCCAGATCAGTGCCGCTCCACCTATGAGCCAAAACGCCATAGTTGGCCTGCTATCCAGGAAATCCGACATTGCCTAGCCCCCGTTATTCTCTCGCCAAAAGTCGCTACAATAATCCAACGGCAATGTACCAAATGCAAGTAGGCTCAGATCTTCTTTGCGGCTGATACGCACGGTTTATGTCGAAAACAAGCGGCGACATGGTCATTGACCAGGCCAGTGGCTTGCATGTGTGCATACATGATCGTGCTGCCGACGAACTTGAAGCCACGTTTTTTCAAGTCTTTGCTTAATGCGTCCGACTCCGGCGACGTTGCCGGTATATCATCGTCTTTCCTGAAGTTGTTCTGAATCGGCTTGCCGTCGACAAAGCCCCAGATATATTTACTGAAACTGCCAAACTCCTTTTGGACGGCCAGGAATGCTTTTGCATTACTAACGGCAGATTGAACCTTGAGTCGGTTACGTACAATGCCCGGATCGAGCAGTATTTTTTCGATGCGTTTCTGTGTAAAGCGCGCGACCTTGAGCGGATCGAAATCGGCAAACGCCTTACGATAACCCTCGCGTTTATTGAGGATGGTTGACCAACTTAGTCCCGCTTGTGCGCCTTCGAGAAGCAGAAATTCGAATTGCACCTGGTCGTCAAACACGGGTACACCCCATTCCTTGTCGTGATATTCGATGTAGCCGAGGCTGACGCCCTCGGCCCACCTACAGCGTGTAAGCGCTTTTTTCATTGCGACTTCCATTTGCATTTTCGAACGTCAATTTAACACTGGAATCGCTTCCGCATAAACGAAGAAACTTTGCGTTGTGCATAAAAAAGGCCCACGCAATGCGTGGGCCTGATTGTGCAAGCTTAAGCAGATGGAAAGTGCTTATTCTTTCGCACCACCACAAGAGCCTTCGCCGCAAGCGCCTTCCGCATCTTTGTCGCCGGCATCGCCTTCTTTGTCGCCACCACAAGAAGCTTCCGCGTCTTTGTCACCACCACAAGAAGCTTCCGCGTCTTTGTCACCACCACAGGAGGCTTCCGCATCCTTGTCGCCACCACAGGAGGCTTCAGCATCTTTGTCGCCAGCGTCGCCTTCTTTGTCGCCGCCACAAGAAGCTTCGGCTTCTTTATCGCCACCACACGAACCTTCAGCGTCGCCGAGCATGTAGCCGGCACTCAGTGTGGACATTGCGAACGGGCTGTCGACGGTATCCGCGCTGGCGATACTACTAGACAGTGCAAACGATCCGGCCAGGGCAGCACCCACGGCCAGCGCTATTGGCTTAATAACTTTCTTTTCCGACATTCTCTCTCTCCTACAAGGGTTAATTGCCCAAGCTGGGCAGCTCTATTGGTGACGCGCACTAGGTGCTCCACGTCACCGATTCCAAAACTCGCTCCTGAATGCGATCGAGTCGCTCTTCGCTCTCGCCGATGATCGCGATACTGCCGTTACCAACCGGCAAGATCACACCATTGATATTTTCGCCGTGAATAGTCTCAGGGCCTGACACTGCTTCTTCGGGCATTAACAAAATTGTGATCGGACCGTATTCGCCCTGAATAACGAGGTGTGGCACATCATGTCCCCGTATCGGGCAGCTTTGTGCGTACGTGATCAGCCCGGCACTGTGATCCAGTCTGGCGACGTCTCTTGGCACAACGGCGTTAAGTTGCGCGTCCGTCACCGCAATATCGGTAACCCGCAATGAGAACGGCTCATGATCAAGGTGCGCAAGAATTTCTTCGCCAAGCGAATCATATTGCAGGTCTGTCCCCACAATGCGAATACCGATCAAGGCAGCGACCACGATGGTTGCTGCCATCGCGAACCATACACGTGGCGCCACTTGTCGGCGCCGCAATGCAACAACGTTGTCCGACTTGGCAGTGACAATTTCCGGCAATTCCGGTACCACCAAATCAGGTACTTCAAGTACAAGCGCGCGCTTGATCTGCTCGTCAAGCGCCTGCATTTCGCTGCGATAAGCCTGGCATTCGGCGCACCCTGTGAGATGCCCCGCACCGCCATCAAACGACGGGTCTGCTGCTATCGATTCTCTGTACTCTTCGCAATTCATAGTCTTGCCATCATTTCTTTGAGTTGCAGCCTGGCGCGATGCAGTCGTGTTAACACCGCGCCCTGCTTCAATCCCATCTGTGTCGCGATCTCCTGCGTGCTGTAGCCCATCAGGACCTGTAGCACCAGCGGTTCGCGGTAATCGTCCTCAAGCTCGAAAATTGCCGCGCGCATACTGTCGAGTTCATCATCCGGTTGTTCAGCCAGCAGCGCCGCCTGCGACGCCGTCAGATTGTCAATATCCACAGTTTCGAGCCGTTTTCGCTCGAAATAACGAGCGTTTTCTCTCCTTACGATCGTCAGCAACCATTGCTTTGCAGACGTCTCCTCACGCAGCGCATCAAGTGACTTCCAGGCCCTGAGCATCGCCTCTTGTACGACGTCCTCGGCGATTGCCTTGTCCCGACATAGCCAGGCCGCATAGCGATACATATCCTGGTGATAGACAGCCACATACTGATCAAACCTCTGACGCCGTTTGGCACTGTTTTCACTGTTTTGCATACGAGATGACCCGACCCTTCTGAGATTTATTACCGATTCGTCGAAAAATTGCGATTAAAGCGTGGAAACCGTACCTAAATGTAGAGAAAATCAAAAATTATTGTGTTTATATCGCCTAGCTATGAGTACTTCACAACACGGTCAGTTCCCCCAGCTTCGTATGCGGCGTAGCCGCAGAACCGCAGCCTTACGCACCCTCGTCGCCGAAACCGGCCTCGGATCAGGCGACCTGATCTATCCGGTGTTCATTCTGGACGGCAAGAATCGCAGTGAGGCGATACCGTCGATGCCGGGGATTTCGCGCAAGAGCGTTGACGGCCTGCTCAAAGAGCTTGAGGAGGCTGTAACCCTGGGCATCCCTGCTGTCGCCCTGTTTCCGGTGATCGACGGCGACAAGAAGAGTCTGGACGGCGCCGAGTGCGCCAACCCGGAGGGTCTCGTACAAACGGCCGTGCGAGCAATCAAAGCCGAGTATCCCGACCTGCTCGTCATTACTGACGTGGCTCTTGACCCTTACACCGTGCACGGCCAGGACGGCATTATCGACGACGCCGGCTACGTCCTCAATGACACCACCGTCGCGATGCTCGTTCGTCAGGCGGAGTCGCATGCCGTGGCAGGCGCTGACATGGTCGCGCCGTCAGACATGATGGACGGACGCATTGGCGCAATACGTACCGAGTTCGAAGCTAGAGGCCACATCAATACACTGATTCTGGCCTACGCCGCAAAATACGCGTCCTGCTTTTATGGTCCGTTCCGGGATGCACTTGCTTCCTCCAAGAATCTCGGTGGTGGCGATAAGTCGACTTACCAGATGGCACCGTCGAACAGCGATGAGGCTCTGCGCGAAGTTGGCCTCGATCTCGATGAGGGTGCCGACATCGTCATGGTCAAACCTGCGTTGCCGTATCTGGATGTCATTCGGCGAGTGCGCGAGACCTACGGTGTACCGACGTTCGCCTATCAGGTTAGTGGCGAGTACGCGATGCTGAAGGCGGCCAGCGAGAATGGCTGGCTCGATGAGCGCTCCGCCGTGCTGGAGGCCCTGCTGTCGATCAAGCGCGCGGGCGCGAGCGCCATTCTGTCCTATTATTCGATCGCTGCTGCCCGCTGGCTGAAGGAATGACCGAAGCAACGACGACGATCGATCGATATGGCGTAATGGGGTACCCCATTTCGCACAGCCGCTCGCCGGTTATTCATCGCCTGTTTGCATTACAGACAGGGCAGGAATTGCGGTACGAGTTGTTGCAGGTCGCTCCGGACAATCTTGAAACGGCGATACGCCAGTTTCAGCGCACCGGTGGCAAGGGCCTGAATATAACGGTGCCACACAAGAGCGAAGTTACCCGCCTCGTCGATCAGATGAGTGAGCGCGCCAGCACCGCTGGTGCCGTAAACACGCTCGTCTTTCGCGGCAGTGAAATCTATGGCGACAACACCGACGGCATTGGCCTGCTCAGAGACCTGGGCGTCAATCTTGGTATTGTCCTCGAAGGCGCCACGATACTTATACTGGGCGCCGGTGGCGCGACGCGGGGCATCGTCGGCCCGCTGCTGGAGATGCAGCCAAATTCTTTGGTGATCGCGAATCGCAGCATTGGCAAGGCGCAAGCGCTGGTTGAGCACTTCCAGTCGCAGGGCCCGGTGAGCGCCTGTCGCTTCAACGTCGTGCCAGCTACGCAAGCCTATGATCTTGTGATCAACGCTACCTCTGCCGGGTTACAGGGCGATTCTCCGCCCTATCCTGCAGCGGCGATTACAGAGAACACCATTTGCTATGACCTTTCCTACGGCCTGAATCCAACGCCGTTTAGCGTCTGGGCCCGCGAGCAGGGCGCCGCGAAGTCGGTAATGGGTTGGGGCATGCTGGTGGAGCAGGCGGCAGAATCATTTAAGCTTTGGCGTGGCATTCGTCCTGATACCGCCCCTGTGCTGAAACAAATGCACATCAACGCATAGTTACGAACTCTTCCGCATTGCTCGGATGAATGGCAACCGTGTCATCAAAATCCGCCTTGGTGGCACCCATGCGAATCGCAACGGCGAAGCCCTGTAACATCTCGTCCGCACCATCACCAATTACGTGACAGCCGACGACCTTTTCGTCCTCGCCCACCGTGATCAGCTTCATCACCGAACGCTGCTTTTTGTCGCCGAGCGCATAAAACATTGGTGTAAACCCTGACGTGTATACCTTTACTGCATCGCCATATTGCTCGCGCGCAGCAGCTTCGGTCAGGCCGACGGTTCCTATTGGCGGGTGACTGAAGATAACCGTCGGAATCAGCTCATAATCGAGATGGCGACCCGCCATACCGCCGTAGAGGCGATCCGCCAGGCGCCTGCCAGCCGCAATTGCCACAGGCGTAAGTGCCGCCCTGCCCGTGACATCACCAAGCGCGAAAATATGATCAACATTGGTCTGCTGATAGAGATCGGTCGGCACAAAGCCGCTGGCATCACTCGCGACGCCGGCGTTTTGCAGCTCAAGACCGGCCACGTTCGGGTCGCGTCCAATTGCCCACAGCACCGCATCGAACGGACCGAACTCCCGTCCATCTTCTGCATGCAGCACCAGGCCATCCGCTTTCTTCTCAAGCGACGACGGAATCACGCGAGCTTCTATTTCGACCCCGTCCTTCTCCATAGCCTCCATGAGCTGCTCGGATAACATCGCGTCAAAGCTGCGCAGCACGCTATCCTTGCGAATGACCATCTGCACCTGGCTATTCAGAGCATTGAATACGCCCGCCAGCTCGACAGCGATATAGCCGCTACCAACGACAAGGACGCGTTCCGGACGCGCCTCAAGCTCGAAAAAGTCGTCCGAAGTAATGCCGAACTCGGCGCCCGGTATGCTCGGCACACTTGGTCGTCCACCCGTCGCAATAACGATACGGTCAGCCTGAAACTGCTCGTCGCCAACAGCGACCGTGTATTCGTCGATGAAACCTGCCGCACCGGTAATATAGGTCACGCCGCTACGATCGAGATTAGTCTCGTAAATGCCATTGAGCCTTTTCACATAGGCGTCGCGTCGCGACTTCAATACGGCCCAGTCGTGTCCGGCCACAGAAACGTCAAAGCCATAGTCCGCCGCATACTCGAAGTGATGCATCTGACTTGCTGTGTACCACATGACTTTCTTTGGCACGCAACCGACATTAACGCAGGTCCCACCGAGCGGGCCGTATTCCACGACCGCGACTGTCGCACCATATTCTGCAGCTCGGCGTGCGTGTGCAATGCCGCCGCTACCACCACCGATAACTATTAGATCAAATCGTTTGTTCAAAACATCTCCACCTGTTGTGCATTCGATCGTACCCGTGGGGTGCTCCCGTAACACTGTGCTAACATCTTGCGCCTGAAAAGGATATCAGCCACGTCAATGCCTAACCCGCTTCTCGATACGTCCTCTCTGCCGCGATTTGCCGAGCTATTGCCCGAGCAGGTCGTGCCTGCCGTCACGGAGCTTATCGCAGAGCACCGGCAAAAGCTCGACGCCCTGTTGGACGTAAATTCGCAGCCGGATTTTGCCTCGCTGGTCGCGCCATTTGAAGAAATGGAACACGAACTTTCCCGTGTATGGTCCCCGGTCAGTCACCTTCAAAGCGTGCTCGGATCGAAGGACTGGCGCGAAGCCTATAACGCGGCCCTGCCCCTACTGACCGAGCATGGCACCGAAATATCACAGAACCTGAGATTGCAGCAGGCCTATGCGGCCGTCGCAGAAGGCTTTGCCGAAGATACCAGCGCGGCGCAACGCAGCGTCGTTGAGCAGGCACTGCGAGATTTTCACCTTGCTGGTGTCGATCTTGCACGGTCTGACAAGATCCGCTTCAAAGAAATCATGCAGCAGCTCGCAGCAACCCAGGCATCGTTCGAACACAACATTCAGGATGCACAGGACGCCTGGAGCATGCACCTCGACGATGAGGCCGACTTGCGCGGCCTGCCGCCGCAGGCGATCGTGCGTGCGGCGGCTGAAGCACGCAAGAGAGATCGTCAGGGCTGGTTGCTGACGCTCGACTACCCTACTTATGATGCCGTAATGCGCCACGCCGACAAGCGGTCGCTTCGGGAGGTCCTATATCGTGCCTGGGTTACGCGGGCATCCGACCAGGGTGACAGCGCTGACTGGGACAATAGCCAGAATATCGAGTCCATTCTCGCGCTGAGGTACGAGGCGGCGCAACTCGTCGGATTCGAAAACTATGCCGAGTATTCGCTGGCAACGAAAATGGCAAATACGAATACGGAGGTCATCGACTTTTTGCGGGAGCTCGCCCGCCGATCGCGACCGGCAGCACAGAAGGAACTCGCCGAGTTGTCCGAGTTCGCCGGTTTTGCAATGGCGCCGTGGGATGCTTCCTACTGGCTTGAAAAGCTAAAGCAGGATAAGCACTCGATCTCGAACGAGGAGCTGCGGCAGTATTTTCCGGCCAATAAGGCCATTAACGGCCTGTTCGAGCTCGCCGAGCGCCTTTACGGTATTACGCTGCACGTCCAGGAAGACGTCACGACCTGGCATGAGGATGTCCGTTACTACTCGGTACAAGATGAAAACGGCGCCCAGATCGGCGGTTTTTACACCGATCTGTTTGCTCGCAGTGGCAAGCGCGGTGGCGCCTGGATAGATGAGTGTATTGTGCGCAAGAACCTGGATGGTCATGCGACGCTGCCGGTCGGTTATCTGAATTGCAACTTTCCACCGCCAGATGCCGGCCGATCGCTGCTGACGCATCAGGACGTCGTCACGCTGTTCCACGAATTTGGCCATATGCTGCATCACCTGCTGACCCGCATCGACTATCCGAGCATCTCCGGAATCAACGGTGTTCCCTGGGACGCTGTCGAGTTGCCCAGTCAGTTCATGGAGAACTTTGCCTGGAGCTTCGACGTCCTCGAACGATGCTCGGCGCACATCGAATCTGGCGAACCGCTACCACGATTGCTTTTCGATCGACTTGAAGACAGTCGCCATGCGGGGGCGGCAACAGCGATGATGCGGCAGCTGGAGTTCGCGCTGTTTGATTTCCGTTTGCATGCCGAATACACGCCGGAACAACCCGGTGCGGCTCTGCGAACCCTTGCCGAGGTCCGCGGCGAAGTGGCCTTGATTGAAGCGCCCGATTACAACCGGTTGCCGCACAGCTTTTCTCACATATTTGCCGGTGGATATGCCGCGGGCTACTACAGTTATAAGTGGGCCGAGGTGCTTGCCGCCGATGCATTCAGTGCCTTTGAGGAGGCCGGCATCTTTGATAGCGCGACAGCAAAACGTTTTCGCAGTGAGATTCTCGAGATAGGTGGCAGCCACGACATCATGCAGGCTTATGTAGCGTTTCGAGGCCGCAAGCCGCAGATCGATGCGCTTCTCAAGCAGAGTGGAATTGCCCCTTGATGAAAATCGCGACCTGGAACGTCAATTCGATGAACGTGCGTCAGTCGCATGTGCTGGAGTGGCTTGCTGCAAACAAGCCTGACGTACTCGTGTTACAGGAAATCAAGCAGCTAACCGAAGCATTTCCAACTGCGGCCCTGGCCGAGGCCGGTTATACCTCGATCGCGAACGGGCAGAAAACCTACAACGGCGTTGCTGTTATCAGCCGTTCAGAGCCGGCGGATCCGATTACCGGGTTTCCCGGCTTCGATGATCCGCAACGCCGCGTCCTTGCCGCAACCATAGATGGGGTCCGCGTCGTTGATCTGTACATCCCGAATGGCCAGTCCGTTGGCTCCGAGAAGTACGAGTACAAGCTGCGCTGGCTGAATGCCCTGCACGAGTTCCTGGCAGACGAGATGAGTCGGCACGAAAAACTTGTCGTGCTCGGTGACTTCAATATCGCCCCGGCCGATGAGGATGTTTATGATCCGGAGAAGTGGGGCGAAGACGTTCTTTGCAGTCCGCCGGAGCGTGACGCACTGCGACGATTGATGGCACTGGGGCTAACCGACGTCTTTCGCAAGTTTGATCAGCCAGAAAAGAGTTTCAGCTGGTGGGATTACCGGGCAGCAGGTTTTCGACGCAACGCCGGCCTGCGTATTGATCTGATCCTGACTACTGACGCGATGACGCGGGCCTGCAGTGCCAGTTATGTTGATAAGGAGCCGCGCGCGTGGGAGCGGCCTTCAGACCACGCGCCTGTCGTCGCCGAATTCACGAATTGAAAAGAATTCCGACATCTGTGTTTAACGACAACTACATGACATATTTCAGTTTTTTGCCCTGCTCGACGTTTTCTCGACGTGTATCATTCGTGGATGTAAGCCTCCGTGGCGACACCGAATAACAGCAACAGAATCATGTCCCAGGACCGCCGTAACGATTACGACGTCAGCAACACGGTACAGGTTAGCAACCCTGTTTCGGTTCGCAATGCCGTGCACGAACTTTTCAGCGCAACCTTTCCAGGGGCCTCCTACGACAAGATCTGGCTGGCGTTTTACGATTTCGAGCGTTTGTTTACCGGCCGCTTTCCCGGCTACGAAGGTTGCGACACGACCTATCACGATATGCAACACACATTGGACATGACGCTTGCGCTGGCGCGTCTTGTCGCAGGTTATGAGCGCAGCGTAGAAACTAAAGATCGGCTTGGATCGCAGCGCGCACAGATGGCGATTATCACATCGTTATTTCATGACTCCGGCTACATTCGTCACAGCGAGCGCGACCGCGACTTTGTAAACGGCGCAGAATTTACGCTCTGTCACGTGTCGCGCAGTGCTGACTTTCTGCGTCGCTACATGCCCGAACACGGCATGGCCAGGGACGTTGCTATCAGCAGCATGATTGTGCACTTTACCGGCTACGAGCTTGATCTCGACAAGATCGAACTCGATGATCCGCGTGACATTATTTGCGGTCACCTCATCGGCACGGCCGACCTGATGGCGCAGATGGCGGACCGCTGTTATCTCGAAAAATGTCGTGACCGGCTGTACAAGGAATTTGTTGTTGGTGGCGTTGCTGTCGAAAACGCGGGGCCCGGTGAATACGTGGTGCGCTATAAGTCGGGCAAGGACTTGTTACAAAAAACACCCGCCTTCTACCAGCAGGTTATGCGGGAACGGCTGCATCGTAAGTTCAATCGCGCCTATCGCTATATAGAGGTACTTTACGACGGGCGGAACCCGTATATCGATGCCATCGCAAACAATATCTCGCATCTCGTGCGAATTGTGGAGTCGGATGACTGGTCGTTACTACGCCGCAAGCCCCCTTACTTTCTCGGCATCATGAACGCCGTAAACGATCTCGAGTTGCTGGTTAAAAAGCAGTTGTCTTTGTTCACCGGCAAAGCGGTCGACTCCAAAGACTTGTTAATGCCCGTCTAGCCCGGTCTGATGTCTTCCTGTTCGCGCCACTTTCGCAGTGCGAGATACTCGCCGCGACTCAGTCGCTTGTTCGCATAAAACGCCGCTGTCGCTGCGGCGAAAATCGCGTAAACAATATCTGCGGCTGAAATAACCTCGTCGAAGAACACCGGCCACGTCATGCTGGTAACCGCGCCCAGCACCTCGAGCGTACTTGTGTCGAGCGCGGCCGCCGTGAACGCCGCAGCAACGACGACGTTGCCCGCGATTGCGCCGAACAACGTAACGCTGGCGGCCAACGCGGGAAAGCGCCAATCGACGCCACGACCAGCGCGACGTATGACGAGACCGGCCAAGATTCCAAGCACAATCGTCATCCATGGAAAAATCCGACTCGTCAGCGTCGACACCATTGCCCACAAAATGCTGAACAGAATGACGACAATCAGGCTGGCAACCAAAGCATCGCGTAGTGACTGTAAATCGACCAGGCGCTTGCCATCCTCGGGCCCCAACTCCACGATATTTCTGGGTGTATGTCGTTTGCGCAATCGCAGTACGCTTTTTATCGGCTTGTCTGTCACGCTCGCATTCTGTCAAACTGCGTCGACCGAAGCGAGTGAGACGGCAACTCATGGAGCAAACGAGAATTGACTGGCCGAGTTTTGGCGCCTGCGTTGCGATCATCGTGCTGGTCTGCATTCCGCTCGCGGCGGCGCCCGAGTCAGCAGGCATCTACCTCGAAAACCTGTACAACTACATCGCTATCGAGTTTGGCCTTTTCTATTTGCTCGCCAGTGTTGCTGCAATTTCGTTTCTGATCTGGCTGGCCAGCAGCCGTTACGGCGCGGTCAAACTGGGCGATGCTGACAGTACAACCGAGTTCAGCCAGCTGAGCTGGATCGCCATGCTTTTTTGCGCCGGCGTCGGCGCCGGCCTGATGAAGTGGTGTGCGACGGAGTGGGCGTATTATTACGAATCGCCACCGTTTGGTGCGGTGGCGCGAAGCACCGAGGCGAGCGAGTGGGCCTCGACCTATGGCCTGTTTCACTGGGGCATTACCGCCTGGGCCTTCTATTGCCTGCCCGCAATTGCAATCGCGTATCCCTACTATCGGCGCAAAATGGACGTATTGCGCTTCAGCCTGTGTTGTAACTGGTTTCTGCGCGGCCGCGAGCACGGTCCGGTCGCGCGACTCATCGACTTTCTGTTCATGATTGCGCTCATCGGCGGCGCGGCTGCGAGCCTTGGCTTTTCGACGCCGCTGATCGCGGCTTGTGTTGCCTGGCTATTTGAAATGCCGACCGGATTCGGGCTCGAGGTTTCGATCATGGGTATTTGCGTGGCCCTGTTCGTTGTGAGTGTCTGGCTCGGGCTGAAAAAAGGCATCAAGCGACTGAGCGACATCAACATGTATCTCGCCCTGGGATTGCTGCTGTTCATTCTGGTTGTGGGCCCGACAGCGTTCTTGATGAAAACCAGCCTGAATAGCGTGGGCCTTATGACGCAAAGCTTCTTGCGCATGAGCTTCTGGACGGACCCGTTTACCAAGTCAGGCTTTGTGGAAAGCTGGACGGTCTTCTACTGGGCGTGGTGGATTGCTTTTGCACCGTATGTGG
>Ga0316187_10002177_pt1 | contig 17085 bp, 19 predicted proteins | sample CroRivburrow1_MG_FD_204927 | JGI IMG/M metagenome (GOLD analysis project Ga0316187, IMG submission 204927) | Coastal sediment microbial communities from Maine, United States - Cross River worm burrow 1 | ecosystem: Environmental > Aquatic > Marine > Coastal > Sediment | place: USA: Maine... | reverse complement strand
GGCTTGCTCTACAGTTTCAATGAAGGACCGATCAAAAAGGGCGTCGCCATCAAGGGGCAGCCCGGTCAACCCGTCGTCTCGAGCGCGCCAGGAAAGGTTGTCTACAGCGGCAGTGGTCTAAGGGGATATGGCAACCTGATCATCGTAAAACACAATGCCACATATCTCAGCGTTTATGCGCACAACCGCCAGGTACTGGTAAGCGAGGGGCAGATGGTTGCCCAGGGACAGAAGATCGGTGTCATGGGAGAGATTTCTCCAGGAGAAACAGCATTGCATTTCGAGATTCGGCGGCTTGGCAAGCCAATCAATCCACTCAAATTCCTGCCCGACAGGGCTTCGTAACCGGATTGGCTGGCGGGAGCAGCAATCCCGGCCTCGACGGTAAGGTGACATCGGAGCCACTGGCCACGGTGACTGTCGCGGACTGGGATCGGGACGAAGCCATCTTGCGGTCAATCCGCGAGAGCGTGTTTGTTGTGGAGCAAAGTGTGCCGGTCGAGCTGGAATGGGATGGGCTCGATCTTTCCTGTACACATGTCATTGCCTTTGTGAAGGGTGGGGCAGCTGTCGGTACGGCTCGCTTGCTCGAAGATGGACACATCGGGCGCATGGCCGTGCTGGGGCCCTGGCGCCGGCGTGGTATCGGTTCCAGCATGCTTCAGGCGTTGATTCGGATCGCCCGGGAACGGGGTTTGGCCCGGTGTGCTCTCAATGCCCAGACCCATGCAATACCATTCTACGAACGTCATGGCTTTGTTGCCGAAGGAGACGAATTTGACGATGCGGGCATTGCCCATCGCCACATGGTGTTCAGGCCTCGATCTGGCGTTAGTTCCGGCGATCGGTGCGCCTGAATGTCTTGGTACGGCGTGCAAGCTCGATGCCGTCACTTCCGAAAGAGCGTTCCTGCATGACGCACGTGCCGTCATTGTCAACCAGTAACACTGTGGACGCCCGCGTACCGTAGCCCTTCGACACGATAAACGGTGAAGAAAGCATCCGTTCCCGAGTATGGGAAACGCCCGTCGCTGGCAGCTCTTCGTCGTTGGCCGGGGTGCGATCGGCAAGCAAATGAAACAGATCATCAGAAATCCCGCTTTTGCCGGCGCCGAGCAGCGCCTGCAAGGAACGTTTACATCGCTGTACTTTAGGCCAGGGCGTATTGAGCAAATGATTGCTCAGACCATGAACACCCGGCGAAAGCTTTTCGATTCTGGCCCCGGTGTGCCGTTGATCACGGTTCGAGGCATAGAAAAGGGCCTGCGCATCCCCGACAAGCAGGTTGCATCCGGAGTAGCGGGGCAGCGGTTCCGAGATGTCCCTGGCATACTCCGCCGCAGACGCTTGCGACGCAACATAACCAGATACGAGATGGCCTCGTGACCAGGATGACGGCGCAGCGGGTTGGCTCTCCCGAAAATTCGTGACCGCGGCCCATCTGCCATCGACGTTGGTTGCAAACCAGGTTCCGCCTTTTTCGATATCCCTGCCACCAAGAACATCGGGCTGGTCGTCCCAGTAATCCAGGCGCGCGCTGGGGCGGTCAAAAACTTCATCGCGGTTAGCCGCAAGCACCAGTGAATAGCGCGGATGCGCTTTCCAGGCGAACACGATCAGGCACATTGGAACACCTCGGTGTGGCGCTTGCCTTCATCGGCAAGCCAGCGACCGAGCCCGCTCTGTTCAACAGCTTGATGCATTACCGACTGGAACTGCTCCAGGTTCTCGATGCCTTCGTATACCTCCATCCACAACAACGGCTCTCCCACTTTGGTCATCCGGCGTGCATCAACGCCCGATATCGCCCGCATCGAATCGATGATCGTGCGCGCAGCAGCAGTAGCTTCTGCTGTGCACTCCGGCAATATCCGATAGTAGACGTAGCAAAAAAGTTTCAACCGCGGCTCCTGGTCGCCACGCCCACCATCGTGCGAAGGAACATGATCCGGTCAATCCACCGCCCGGTCGATCGTGAGGACATCACCGTCACGCAGGCGCAATGTCCTTTGCGACGCTACCGCTTCGCGCTGCAACACCGCGAGGAACTCCCAATCTCCCTGGCTCACCTCGGCCGTATCCGTCACAGTACCAACCGTTTTGCCATTCTCCGAATCAACGACAGTGGCGCCTGGCCCGGCAGCCTGTGCACAGCGGCCGTGGTACAGACGCCTTTTCACATCTCCGAGATATCGGGTGCGCGCGACAATTTCCTGGCCGGGATAGCATCCCTTCTCGAAGCTCACCCCGCCGTGCGTATCCAGGGCAACCATTTGCGGCGTGAACATCTCCTGGGTCGCGGCGGTGATGGTGGCAATGCCTGCGCGAATGGTCTGCAACGCCCAGAGGGGGGTGCCGGCCGGGCGTGCCTGCGTCCCTAATTTCTGCCACGTGCTGGCAGCATGTCCGGCTTCGCATATCACCAGATACCTGTTTCCAGGCAGCGAAACGACGTTGCAACCGTCTATTTTCTGTACCTGAAATTCCTTTTCAGCCGGCGGTAGCGACAGTGCGCCGGCGACGGCTGCTGGTGCTCGCGTCCCGGCAACCCCGAACGTCACAAAGTCTGTGCTCACCACTTCCAACTTCACCTTCGCACGCAAAATGTACTTGTTGAGGCGTGCAGACACCGGGTCTGCAAGCTCGCCGGGCAACACCAGCCAATGCGCGTTATCGTCTGCAAACAGCAGCATGGTTGCGAGCAAACGCCCCTTTGGGGTGCAGTAACCACTGTACTGGGCGGCTGTAGCGGAAATGACCGAGACATCACTCGTCAGCTGGGCATTGAGGAAGCTCAACGCATCTTCGCCGGAAACGGAAATCAGCCCGGATCCCGTGAGCGGCACAACAATGGCGTTTTCCTGCATTGCGCCCGTTTCGGCGAACGGGTCGCCGAAGTTATTGACGACTCCGTTTTCACCGAAACGTGCACCAGTTGCAATCAACTGGGCATGCCAGTCAGATAACCGTTCCATATCGTCAACGACCTCGATTGTAGAAAAATGGGTTTCGCCACATCTATCGCTTTTCGCAGTCCGCCCCGACCTCATCCGCAGGACGCAGTGTAAAGTGGCGACAGTGCACTGAGACGATTATAGATTGAATGAATCAGCCGGATTTTATCGACGTGCCATTGCGCGCATCGAATCATCTTGCCATGGTGCTTGCGGCCAGCCATGGCGTCACGATCATCGCAATTGCCGTAATGCCGGTCTACTGGTGGTTTCGTCTGTTGGCCTGCGCGTTGGTGCTGATGAGCGCTGCTACCCTGATCTACCGTCGCGCCATGCTCAAGGGAGACCGCGCTTGTATCAGACTGAAGCTAATGCATGATGGTTCCTGTGAGCTTGAAATGGCTGACAAGCGGGTCATCACCGGCGCGCTACGGCGCGGCTGGTTCGTGGCGCCGCAATTGATCGTGCTGCGAATCGCTTGCCCGACAGAGCGCTGGTCACGAGGCATCGCGTTGTTGCCTGACAGCGCCAACGCCGACGACCTGCGCCAGTTGCGAATCTTCCTGCGCTTCGCAATCGACCTGTCAGGTCGGCCGAAGTAAGGTGTCTTTCGCCTCTGGCAGCTGCTCCGGGAAGTCACGGCTGAAGTGCAGCCCACGACTCTCCCTGCGCTGCATGGCGCAACGGACAATCAGATCAGCGGTTAGCACCAGGTTGCGCAAATCCAGCAAATCACTGGTGACGCGAAAATTCGAGTAGTACTCGTGGATTTCTTCCGACAACAACTGTATCCGGTGCATCGCCCGCTCCAGGCGCTTGTTGGTGCGCACGATTCCGACGTAATCCCACATGAAGCGGCGCAACTCGTCCCAATTGTGGGCAATGACAATCTCTTCATCCGCATCGGTAACTCGGCTTTCGTCCCAGTCCGGCAGCGACACGGGCACCAGTGCTTCCTGTTGCAGGATATGGTTCGCAGCGGCCCGCCCGAACACCAGGCACTCAAGCAGTGAGTTGCTGGCCAGTCGGTTAGCGCCGTGCAGCCCGGTGTGTGCCGTCTCGCCCACGGCATACAGATCCCGTATGTTGCTAAGGCCATTGTGATCGGTTTGAATGCCACCGCAGGTGTAATGCGCAGCCGGGACGACGGGGATCGGTTGCTTCGAGATGTCTATCCCCAATTCCATGCAACGTCCAAAAATAGTCGGGAAGTGCTCTCTGAGAAAGGATTCCGGCTTGTGCGTTATATCGAGAAATACGCAATCGAGGCCTCGTCGCTTCATCTCGAAGTCGATCGCCCTCGCAACGATGTCACGTGGCGCCAGTTCGGCCCGAGGATCGTGCTCCGGCATGAAGCGGGTTCCGTCGGGCAGCCTGAGCAAACCACCTTCGCCCCGCACAGCCTCTGAGACCAGGAAAGACTTGGCGTGAGGGTGGTAGAGGCAGGTTGGATGAAACTGGATGAACTCCATGTTGGCAACCGCGCAGCCGGCACGCCATCCCATTGCGATACCGTCGCCGGTCGCTGTGTCAGGGTTGGTGGTGTAGAGATACACCTTCCCAGCACCACCAGTCGCGAGCACTACCCGGTCAGCGCCGATGGTCACAACCCTTCCTGCCTTGCTGTCGAGCGCATACATTCCCCTGCAAGCCGGTGCGTCCGAGCCCGGTCGCTCGCCGGTGATGAGGTCGATTCCAACGTGATGTTCAAGCACCGTAATGTTTGGGTGCGCCTTTACCTTGGCTTCGAGGGTAGTCTGGACCGCGTGTCCGGTGGCATCGGCGGCATGAATGACCCGGCGGTGACTATGGCCGCCTTCCATCGTCAGGTGGTAACCGACGTCGCTTGACTGGTCCCGGGTAAATGGCACACCTTGCGAGATGAGCCAATCGATCGCCTCCTTGCCATGCTCAACCGTATAACGTGTGATTTCCGGGTCACACAAGCCAGCGCCGGCGATTTCCGTATCCGATATATGCGAGTCGGAAGAGTCGTCGCTGGCCAGTACTGCGGCGATGCCGCCTTGTGCCCAGTTACTCGCACCGTCAAGCAGCTCGCGTTTGGTGACGACGGCCACCTTGCACTGGTCGGCAAGATTCAGGGCGACGGTCAGCCCTGCGAGGCCACTACCGAGTACCGCCACTTCGAAGGTTTTCATCAGACAGAGATCCGGATATTTCGGGTCATTCTAACGGCGGGGTGCCCCGGAGCGCATGCGAATAGTGCAAAGGCTGCAATTTATTGAACCAAGACGCACTTTCGGTTGTCTGTGGGTAGATCAGCAACACTGTAAGTTTCCCTGGAGGGTTTGTGGCAGTTATACTTCGGATCGCGCTCCCAGACGGCCGCATAACAAATCGGAAACACAACCCAGGATGCTTGCCTAGATGGGCGACCGTGAAGTTGATCAACAGCTCGTTGAGCGCGCACAGCGTGGTGACAAGAAAGCTTTCGAGCTGCTGGTTGCAAAATATCAGCGAAAAATCAACCGGCTGTTATCGAGATTCATTCGCGATTCGGCGGAGGTCGATGACGTCGCGCAGGAAGCCTTTATCAAGGCTTACCGCGCGCTGCCAGCGTTCCGCGGCGAAAGTGCGTTCTATACCTGGCTCTACCGCATTGCGGTCAACACGGCCAAGAATTATCTGGTCGCCGCCGGCCGGCGCGCGCCTACCAGCACCCAGTTTGATAGCGAAGAAGCGGAAAATTTTGAAGAAGGGCATCAACTCAGGCACATGAATACACCGGAGGCGGAATTAATGAGCAAGCAAATTGCTTCGACGGTGAACCAGACGATGAATGAGCTGCCTGAGGAATTGAGAACGGCAATCGTATTGCGCGAAATTGACGGGATGAGCTACGAGGACATTGCCGGGGCGATGAATTGTCCTATCGGTACGGTTCGGTCACGGATATTCAGGGCAAGAGAGACGATCGCCGAGCGCATCAGGCCAATGCTCGGCACGGGCAAAGACAAGAGGTGGTGAAAATGGAAAAACTGTCAGCATTGATGGACGGAGAACTTGACGATCATGAGGTGGTTCATGAGCTCACCAGGATCAATGGCAACCCTGACCGGGAAGCGGACTGGTCGATCTACCACATGATCGGAGACAGCTTGCGAGGCGAACATATCGTGCATGACAGCTTGACCGGGCGAGTCTCAGCCCGGCTGGCAAATGAGCCCACAGTTCTTGCGCCGCGCGCATGGAAGATGCGCCGCGCCACGAAACGCGTGGCGCTGCCACTTGCCGCCTCGCTGTGCGGCGCGGCCGTCGTTGCATGGCTGGCGCTGTCCAACAATGCGCTGATCTCACCGACGGACGATCGCGGTGAGAACGCCGTGGCCGCCATATCGCCCGAGAGCGTGACGGACGCCTTACAGCCAGGAGGTGATGCCATGAGCGAGTACCTGATGGCCCACCAGCAATTTTCACCCAGTACCGCCATGCAAGGAGTAGCTTCCTACGTCAGGACGGTATCGACGGCAGACGCTTCGCGCTGATCGACAAGCACATGGCGGGCAGACTAGCAGTTGCGGCATTTGCTCTGGCGGGACTCAGCGCGGTTCACGCCGGGGCTGAACCGCTGACACAGGGCGACGCGCTGGAGATACTTGAGCGCATTTCCACGGCGGCTCGCACGCTAAATTATGAAGGGACCTTCGTATATCAGCACGGCGAGCGCGTAGAGACCTCCCGCATCGTGCACTTTGTCGATACCGACGGCGAACACGAAAAGCTCGAAACGCTGGATGGGCCGAGACGGGAAATCATTCGCAACAATGATGAAGTTCTGTGCTTTTATCCTGACGCTAAAATCGTAAGAAGTCAGAAGCGGATCGCCAAGCGCAGTTTTCCCGGTCTCGTTCCTGAACAACTGAGTTCCATAGCCCGCTTCTATACGGTTCGAAAGGGACGTACGGAGCGGATTGCCGGGTTTGATTCCCAGGTGGTGATTCTTGAGCCAAAGGACGCCATGCGCTACGGCCACAAACTCTGGGCCGAGACGTCCACCGGCCTGTTGCTCAAGGCACGAACCGTAAACGAAGCCAGGAAGGTTGTAGAGCAGTTTGCTTTCACTCAGCTCAGTATTGGCCCGTCAGTCACGCGGGAAATGATCAGTCCAAGCTACGAGGCCAGCTTTCCTGAGTGGCGGTTCGACCGGTTCGCCCAGTCGATGCTCAGTGAGGTCGAAACCGGCTGGACAGTTCGTGATTTTCCACCTGGATTCCGCAAGATCATGGATATGCGGCGCACCAAACAAGGCGGGCGCATCGTCACTCATATGGTTTATTCCGACGGGATGGCGGCAGTATCGATCTTTATCGAATCAATGCCAGGACGCAGCGTGAACGAAGGCTTGACGCAACAGGGCGCAATCAATATCTATCGACGCAAGGTCGGAGACAAGTTGGTCACAGTTCTCGGTGAGGCGCCAGCCGTCACCGTCATGCAGTTCGGGAACTCCGTAGCCTTTGAGGGGCGATAATTCACCGTTGCTCGGCCATCTCCCGGCCCGAAATGAGAAGAAGAGGAAACAAATGAAGAGATTGCTGCTATCAATGGTGTTGCTGTTGGCACCAACGTTCGCTTCGGCGCAAGGGCTGCCCGATTTCACGAGTCTGGTGGAGAAACAAGGTGCGGCCGTCGTCAACGTCAGCACCAGCCAGACTGTAGAAAATTCGCCCCGTATTCCAGTACCTGAAGATGATCCTTTCTACGATTTTTTCCGGAGATTTGGCCCTCCGGAAGGCCCGCGCGAATATGAATCGCAATCACTCGGCTCGGGCTTCATCATCAGTGCAGATGGGTTCATCCTGACCAATTCACATGTCGTCGCTGCCGCTGATGACATCACCGTCAAACTCAACGACAAACGCGAGTTCAAGGCGAAGGTCGTTGGATTCGACAAACGGACCGACGTGGCCGTCATCAAGATCGAGGCCAACAATCTTCCTCACGTCGCGATCGGAGATCCGGATGCGCTCCGAGTGGGTGAGTGGGTCCTGGCAATCGGCTCCCCATTCGGATTCGAAAATACCGTCACTGCCGGTATCGTCAGCGCCAAGGGCCGATCATTGCCTCAGGAAAACTACGTCCCCTTTATTCAGACGGACGTCGCCATCAATCCCGGTAACTCGGGGGGGCCGCTGTTCAATATGGATGGTGAAGTGGTGGGTATCAACTCGCAAATTTACAGCCGCACTGGTGGTTTCATGGGCCTGTCGTTCGCGATTCCGATCAATGTGGCAATGGATATTGCCGAACAGTTGCGGTCCAACGGAAGGGTACAGCGCGGGCGCATCGGTGTCGTCATTCAGGAAGTTACGGGTGAACTGGCCGAGTCTTTCGGATTGTCCAAACCGCAGGGCGCACTGGTGAACTCGGTTGAAAAAGGCGGCCCGGCAGACAGGGCAGGGATTGAAGCATCCGATGTGATCCTCGAGTTTGATGGCGTTGACGTGGAAAGCTCCGTTGACTTGCCGCGTATTGTCGGGCAAACCAAACCGGGGTCGAAGGTTACGGTCAAAGTCTGGCGCAAGGGCAAGAGCAAGAACATCCCGATTACCGTTGGAGAGATCACGGATGATCGGGCCAGCAACCAGCCGCAACCGGCTCCGCCGTCCGAAGCGGATAACACCATCGACAAACTCGGGTTGACCGTTTCCGACCTGTCCAGCCAGGAACGCGAACAGCTCGGTGTCAGTGGCGGAGTGAAAATCGAAAAAGTCGAGGGGCCGGGTGCACGTGCCGGCCTCCGGCGGGGCGATGTTGTGCTCGCGCTTAACAATAACGACGTTGAATCTGTCGACCAGTTTCAGGCGTTGATGGCTGAGTACCAGAAAGCGCGTAGTGTTGCACTGCTGGTGCGCCGGGGGCAGGGCGCGATTTATGTGCCGATTCGACTCGATGACAATTAATGGCTGTCGCGAGCTGGCTCCGGACATCGACTCATCAAGCAACGAATCGGCTAGAATTCGCGCCTTGAATTAATTTAAAGGGCACTCTCAGTGCCCTTTTTCCAATGCAGCATATCCGCAACTTTTCGATCATCGCGCATATCGACCACGGCAAGTCGACCCTCGCTGACCGGTTTATCCAGACCTGTGGCGGCTTGTCCGATCGTGAGATGGGTGCCCAAGTTCTTGATTCGATGGATCTCGAGCGTGAGCGTGGCATTACGATCAAGGCACAGACGGCGGCGTTGCGCTACACGGCCCTCGATGGCAACGTGTATCACCTGAACCTTATCGACACGCCCGGGCATGTCGATTTCTCCTACGAAGTCTCGCGTTCCCTGTCGGCGTGCGAGGGGGCGCTGCTGGTCGTTGACGCGTCACAGGGTGTGGAGGCGCAAACGGTCGCCAATTGTTATACGGCCATCGAACAAGGCGTCGAGGTCATTCCGGTGCTGAACAAGGTTGACCTCGCTTCGGCCGAGCCGGAGCGCGTCATTTCCGAAATCGAGGAGATCATTGGCATTCCGGCGGATGACGCGATCCGGGCAAGCGCAAAAACCGGCGTGGGTGTGCGCGATATTCTTGAGACCGTCATCGCCCGTGTACCGCCTCCGACAGGTAACGCAGACGCACCGCTACAGGCCCTGATCATCGACTCATGGTTCGACAACTATGTCGGCGTAATAATGCTGGTGCGCATCTTCGACGGCATGCTAAAGCCAAAAGACAAAATCATGCTGATGTCTACCGAAGGCACGCACCAGTGTGAGCAAGTCGGCGTGTTCACTCCGCGCGCCGAACCACGCGAGCGCCTGGGTGCTGGAGAGGTCGGATTTATCATTGCCGGCATCAAGGAATTGAAGGCTGCCAAGGTGGGGGACACCGTCACCCTTGCCGCGCGCCCCGCAAAGCAGGCATTGCCTGGTTTCAAGGAGATCAAACCACAGGTCTTTGCCGGCCTGTACCCTGTTGAGTCCAACGAGTACGAGGCATTGCGCGACGCGTTGGAGAAGCTACAGCTAAATGATGCCTCTTTGCGATTCGAGCCGGAAACCTCACAGGCACTGGGATTTGGATTCCGCTGTGGTTTTCTTGGCCTGCTGCATATGGATATCGTGCAGGAACGTCTCGAGCGCGAATATGGTATGAATCTCATCACCACGGCCCCCACGGTCGTGTATCAGGTATTGATGCGTGACGGTAAAGTGCTCGAGGTGGAGAACCCTTCGAAATTGCCCGAGTTGGCCCAGATCGAGGAAATCCGCGAGCCGGTTATCACTGCCACCATCCTGTTGCCCCAAGAGTACGTTGGCCCGGTCATGAGTCTGTGCAACAACAAGCGCGGCTCCCAGAAGAACATGCAGTACATGGGGAATCAGGTCATGCTGACCTATGAATTGCCGCTGAACGAAGTGGTTCTTGATTTCTTCGATCGTCTGAAATCCGTATCACGCGGTTACGCATCTCTCGACTATGATTTCAAGGAATTTCGGGCAGATAATTTGTGCAAACTCGACATACTCATCAACGGGGACCGGGTCGATGCATTGTCACTCATTGTCCATCGTGACAATGCACAAAGCCGTGGACGGGAAGTTGCCACGCGCATGCGCCAGTTGATTCCGCGTCAAATGTTTGACGTCGCGGTTCAGGCAGCCGTAGGTGCCCAGATCATTGCGCGCGAGAACGTAAAGGCGTTACGAAAGAACGTACTGGCAAAATGTTACGGTGGAGATATCACCCGGAAGAAAAAACTTCTCGAAAAACAGAAGGCAGGCAAGCGCCGAATGAAGCAGGTTGGTACAGTTGAAATCCCCCAGGAAGCGTTTCTTGCAATCCTGCAAGTCGATAACAAGTAAACAATTGATTCGCATGGAAAGGATTACGACCAGATGAATTTCGCATTGCTCATGCTATCGCTGCTGATTGTGACCGGCGGTGTATGGCTGCTGGATCACTTCTGGCTTTCCAGAAAAAGACAGGCAGACAGCAAGGAACCATGGTGGGTCGAGTATTCGAAGAGCTTTTTCCCGGTCATTCTGGTGGTGTTCGTGCTGCGCTCGTTTCTGGTTGAACCTTTCAAGATCCCGTCGGGATCAATGATTCCGACATTGCTGGTTGGCGACTATATCCTGGTCAGCAAATCGAGCTACGGTGTCAGGCTGCCTGTAATCAATGCCAAAATTATTGATATAGGCAGCCCGCAGCATGGCGATGTAATGGTATTCCGCTACCCGGACAATCCTTCCCTGGACTACATCAAGCGGGTTGTTGGCGTTCCGGGAGACCGGGTCGAATATCGCCATAAACGACTGAGCCTGAACGGCGAGTTACTGGAAGTGGAACGGCTGGATGACTTTCAGTATTCGGAGAAGGGTTTGGCATATGTCAACGCATGGCGCTTTTGGGAGCACCTTGGCGAGGAGCGGCATTCGGTGCTGATCGATCCCGGTGAGCCACCGGTGCGGCTTGCCAGCGTGCGTCAGTTTCCGTCCAGGGAAAGTTGCGAATACAATGACAGCGGGTTTATCTGCACGGTACCGGAAGGGCACTATTTCATGATGGGCGATAACCGGGATTCGAGCTCAGACAGCCGATACTGGGGATTCGTGCCAGAACGGAACATCGTTGGAAAGGCTTTTCTGATCTGGTGGAACTTTAACGAGCTAAAGCGCATCGGTACGCGGATTCAATAAACGGGGGTGAACATGAAGACGCAGCAACGGGGAGCCACGATGATCGGCATGGTGCTGATCGCGGCTGGCGTCGTATTTTTGGCAATTATGGCGTTGAAACTGATACCGGCCTACATCGAATACGCAACGATCCAGGGTCACCTGCGCGAGATTGCGCGCGCACCGGATACCCGCGCAGCGTCGGCGCCAGAGATCATGGCCGCATTTAACCGGCGCGCGCAGATCGACGACATTACTACGATTAATGGCAGAGACCTGGACATTTCCCGAGACGGGTCAGAGGTCGTGCTGTCCGCGGTTTACTCGACCCGGATCAAGCTGGTCGGGAACATCAGTGCGTGCATCGACTTTGACGCTTCCAGCGAATAAGCGGGCCAGTGCGATGTGGCTCTGATGCACGCTAATGTCGTAGAGACAAAGATCGGGTACCGATTCGACAACCCCAAGCTTCTGCATCAGGCTCTGACACATCGGTCATACGGTGCCCCGCACAATGAGCGCCTCGAATTTCTGGGCGACTCGGTATTGAACTGTGTTATCGCAAAGTTGCTCTATGAACGCTTTCCGCAACTGCCGGAAGGTGACCTGTCCCGTGTAAGGGCGAATCTGGTAAACCAGCAATCCCTGTTCGATGTGGCCAGTACGCTTGCGCTGGGTGATCACGTTCTGCTTGGTCAAGGCGAACTGCTAAGCGGCGGCTCGAAGCGGCCATCGATACTGGCCGACACCCTGGAAGCGCTTCTTGGTGCAATTTTTCTCGATGCCGGATTCGATGCTGCTTGCAAGGCGATTGACAGGATGTACGACCCGTTCATCAGCAAGCTTGATCCGTCAACGGTAGACAAGGACCCCAAGACCCGGTTGCAGGAATTGTTGCAGGGACGCAGGTTGTCTTTGCCCGTCTATGCGATTATGGATGTCACTGGTGAAGCACACGACCAGCTGTTCCGTGTCGAATGCCGCGTTGATGAAATAAACATCCGCACCTTCGGCGAGGGCCCGAGCAGGCGTTCTGCAGAACAAAGCGCCGCGGAACGGGCATATTCCCTTGCAACCGCAGGCTGACTAAATGATTTTGACCAACGCAACTATAAATAGGCATTGCATAGCGTACCGCGACCGGCTCCGGCTGAACGCTCTCCAACACGCCAGGCGGGCGTTGTGGTGAAGAAAGCCGACGGCGCCAGCAACTTCCGATCCGGAACGGTGGTGATCGTCGGGCGTCCGAATGTCGGAAAATCCACGCTGTTAAACCGGCTGATTGGCGTAAAGCTCAGCATTGTCTCGCGCAGAGCGCAAACGACCCGGCATAGAATACTCGGCGTCCACACGGATTCCCGCGCCCAGATTGCATTTGTCGATACACCTGGTTTCCAGTTGGAACACGCCAGCCCGCTCAACAGGACGATGAACCGAACGGTAACCAGTGCCTTGCTCGATGTGGATGCAGTCATGCTCGTGGTTGAAGCGGACAAGCTGACAAAACAGGACGAAAAAATCATTTCCATGCTTTCCGAAACCGTTCCTGTTGTTGCAGTGGTCAACAAAATTGACAAGCTCAAGGATCGCACTGCCTTGTTGCCATTTATCGAAACTTTGCGCACTGCGTATCCGTTCGCAGAGTTCGTTCCGGTCAGCGCGGAGAAAGGCACAGGCGTCGAGGATCTGATCGACGCCATCGTCAACTACCTGCCTGTCGGAGACCCGGTTTACGAGGCGGATACGATCACGGATCGCCCCGAGCGTTTTCTCGCCGCGGAGATCGTCCGCGAGAAGCTGTTTCAGTTCCTCGGGGAGGAGTTGCCTTACGGCACGACAGTGGAGATAGAGCGCTTCGAACACGAGGGGCCGCTACGGCGCATCAATGCCACGGTTATTGTCTCCAAAGCGGCCCACAAGGCAATGGTGATCGGCGCCAAGGGATCCAAACTGAAAGTAATCGGTACGCGCGCCCGAAAAGACATGGAGCAACTGTTTGGCGGAAAAGTCTTTCTCGAAGTATGGGTACGTGTGAAGCAAGGGTGGGCTGACGACGCTCGCAGTTTGCGCTCGCTTGGATACAGCTAGATCCTGATGGCACTTGATGCGCCAACGCGCCGCAATGCGGCGGCACTGGAGTGGGCAACACGGAGGGACATCGTGGTTGTCTCGGTCTGGAACAACCTGCTCGGCACAGCTGCGCCGGTGGGGTATCTCCCGCAATCATTAACCCAGCGATGCGTCGACAGGCTCGGCGTTTTTCCAACCTAGTTGTGCCATGGCCGATTCGCAGACGAAACGCCATGAAGCCGAGCCGGCATTTGTCCTGCACAGTTACCCATACCGGGAAACCAGTCTGATCGTAGAGGTATTTACCCGTCATTACGGGCGAATCGGACTGGTGGCAAAGGGTGCGCGCCGACCGAAATCAGCGCTCCGCGGCACGTTATTGGCATTTCAGCCGTTGCTGGTGACCTGGGGTGGAAAAGGGGAGTTGCGCGGACTCTACAAAGCCGAGTGGCAAGGTGGCATTCCCCAGTTAAGAGGTATCGGACTGATGTCGGGCTTTTACCTAAACGAGCTGTTGCTTAAGTTCCTGCAACGGGATGATGCGCATGAAGGTCTGTTCGACCTGTACGCCGAGGCAGTCACTGCACTTTCGATGAACAGCAAAATTTCTGCAACCCTGCGGCGCTTCGAAAAATTTCTGCTTGGCGAGCTCGGTTATGCGCTTACGCTGGACCGCGAAGCCGGAACCAACAAGGTGGTTGAGGCTGGCGCGAGCTATACCTATATCGTTGAAAAAGGTCCTGCTCGAATCGAACCCGGAAATTCTCCCGAGATTCAACTATCGGGCAAAACACTGCTTGATCTGGCGTGCGACAATTACGAGGATGCGGTCACCTTGGCGCAGAGCAAACTGTTGATGAGACATCTGGTGGGACATTACCTGGGTTCGAAGACCTTGCACACCCGGCAGCTATTGGTAGAGCTTCAGCAGATCTGATCGCGCAAATGACCAAGCTCAGCGTCAACGTCAACAAGATTGCTTTACTGCGTAATTCGCGCACCATTGGCATCCCGGATGTCGTCCGCCTCGCAACCATCGCCCTCGATGCAGGTGCCGATGGGATCACCGTTCATCCTCGCCCGGACGAGCGTCACATCCGCCCGCGTGACGTCGATGAACTCGCGAAGCTATTCGGCACGCGCCCGGGCATTGAATTCAATGTCGAAGGCAATCCGTTTCACCAGGTGATGGACATCGTCAGGGCAGTGCGACCGCACCAGTGCACGCTGGTCCCGGACGAACCCGGCGCCTTTACCTCGGATCACGGGTGGAATCTGAAGCGCGATGGCGAACGCCTGGTGCCTGTCATCGAGGAATTGAAGGCGTTGGGCGTGCGAGTCAGTCTGTTCATGAATCCGGATCCGGATGCGATGACCTTGGCACGATCGGCCGGTACAGACCGCGTAGAACTCTATACCGAACCTTATGCGCAGGCGTTTGGAACACCCGCGCAAGCCGAGTCGCTCGATGCTTATTCGGCGGCGGCGACGGCCGCGTTGCAACAGGGGCTGGAGGTCAATGCCGGACATGATCTCAATCTTGATAATCTCCCGGCCTTCATTCAGGCGCTCCCCGGGATTGCAGAGGTGTCGATCGGCCACGCGTTGACTTCTGACGCACTGGAATTTGGTATGGCCAATGCCGTCAAGGCGTACCTCGTCGCCATCAGGCAGGGGGGGTCCAGCTAATGATTTCGGGTATTGGTGTCGATTTGGTGGAGAAGGCTCGAATTGACGATCTGATTGAACGCTACGGGGAGCGATTCGTGCGGCGTGTACTGAACACAGACGAAGTCAAACCGTTTGAGCGCAGTACGCGCAAGGGCTGGTTTCTTGCCAATCGTTTTGCCGCCAAGGAGGCGATCGCCAAGGCGCTCGGCACCGGCCTTCGTTATCCCGTGACACTGCATTCGGTCGGCGTTGTTTCAAACGAGCTTGGCCAACCCGAGTTCCGGTTCAGCGAAACACTGAAGTCTTACCTTGATTCGCGAAAAATTAGCCGAGGACACCTTTCCATTACCCACGAGAAGGGCCTCGTCTGCGCCGTTGTCGTTCTGGAGTCGCTGTAATGAAACGGCTGCCACCGGGCAGGGTGATGATAGACCTCGAGAGCACTGAACTTGACGCCGGGGACCGCTTGCGCTTGCAGCATCCCGCCTGTGCAGGGGTCATTCTGTTTACCCGCAATTATCAGAACCCGGAACAGCTCCGCTCGCTTTGCGCCGAGATCAAGTCGCTTCGCGATCCCGCCCTGCTGATCGCAGTTGACCATGAAGGCGGGCGTGTGCAGCGATTTCGCGATGGTTTCAGCCGGATACCGGCGATGCGCAGGTTCGGAGAGTTGTGGGACCGGGATCGTGACCAGGCCATCACTATCGCCCGTGATGCGGGTTACGTCATTGGCTCAGAATTGGGCGCCTGCGGGATCGATTTCAGTTTTGCCCCGGTCCTGGATATCGACTACGGGTGCAGTACCGTCATCGGCGATCGCGCATTTCATTCGTCCAGCGAAGCGATAATCGAACTCGCACGCGCCTTTATCGCCGGCTTGAACAAATGCGGAATGATCGCCGTCGGAAAACATTTCCCGGGGCATGGTGCCGTCACCGCCGATACGCATCATGATATTGCAGTCGATCACCGCGAATTGGCAGAGATCGAACGCGCTGACCTTCTGCCATTTGTTGCCTTGTGCCGTCAGGACCTGGGGGGTGTCATGCCAGCCCATGTGGTGTACGACAGGGTGGATCCACAACCGGCCGGCTTCTCGAAATTCTGGTTGAGGGACATTCTGCGTGATCGTCTCCGTTTTTCGGGCATCATTTTCAGCGACGACCTGTCGATGCGCGGTGCAAGTATCGCCGGAAATGCGCCGGCCCGGGCCGACGCGGCGATTGCCGCCGGATGCGACCTCGCGCTCGTGTGCAACGCACCCGATGACGCGAACGCGGTTCTTCACACGATGCGCCGGACAGACAGCACGTTCGATACAGCGAGACTGCGATCGCTGTATCGACGACAACAGACTGCATCACGACGGCAGATCAATGAAGATGCCGATTACGTCGCTGCACGGCAGCGCGTTGCGGATCCGGGGTTGGGTGAACCCGGGCAGGTCGCCTGATCACCATGCAAATCCATCACGGACATCACCATCACGGACATTACCACCACGGACATAACCACCACGGGCATCCAACCGGGCCCGGTTCGGAGCGCGGCTCCCGTGCCCTGATAGCCGGATTGTCGCTTACCCTGGTTTTTGCGGTGGTGGAACTGGCTGGCGGCTGGTGGTACGGGTCACTCGCCCTGATGAGCGATTCGGGCCACATGTTTTCGGACTCGGCTGCCCTGATGATTGCCCTTATTGCATCCAGGGTTGCGCGCAGACCACCAGGCGTCAAACACAGCTACGGCTTTGCC
>Ga0316187_10002176_pt1 | contig 17088 bp, 14 predicted proteins | sample CroRivburrow1_MG_FD_204927 | JGI IMG/M metagenome (GOLD analysis project Ga0316187, IMG submission 204927) | Coastal sediment microbial communities from Maine, United States - Cross River worm burrow 1 | ecosystem: Environmental > Aquatic > Marine > Coastal > Sediment | place: USA: Maine... | reverse complement strand
GGCCGAGGGCGAGGAAATCGTTCGTCGCGCACCCGTGGTTGATCTGGTGTTTGGTCCGCAAACATATCATCGCCTGCCCGACCTGCTCGACCGGCATGACCAGACCGGGACCGCGGTAGTCGAAACCGAGCTTCCGGTTGACGAGAAGTTCGAGGTTCTGGATGCACCCTCGACAAGACCGGTCAAGCGCGGTGTCGCGGCTTTTCTGACAGTGCAGGAAGGCTGTGACAAGTTCTGTACGTTTTGTGTCGTGCCATATACTCGCGGGGCGGAATTCTCGCGTCCCGCCGATCGTATTGTAAATGAAGCGCGCAAACTGGTGGACGCGGGCGTGCGTGAAATCACGTTGCTGGGGCAAAACGTCAATGCCTGGCATGGTGACGGGCTGGCTGGTCGTGACTGGACGCTGGGCCATCTGCTCAATGCGCTGTCGCAAATCGATGGTCTCGAACGGTTGCGGTACACAACCAGTCATCCGCGCGATATGGACGATGACCTGATCGCTGCCCACGGCTCCAATCCGAAGCTGATGCCTTATCTCCACCTGCCGGTTCAGTCCGGCAGTGACGCTATTCTGAAAGCCATGAACCGCAGACATACTGCTGCCGAATACATTGAACTTGTCGGCCGCATTCGCCGCGCCCGGCCCGACATTGCCCTGTCGTCGGATTTCATCGTCGGCTTTCCAGGCGAGACCGACGCGGATTTTGCAGCCACCATGGACCTGGTCCGGCAGGTGACGTACGCGCAGGCGTATTCTTTCAAATATTCACCCCGCCCCGGCACGCCGGCATCCACTGAAACCGGACAGGTGCCGGAGGACGTGAAGACTGCGCGTCTCGCCGAGTTGCAATTACTGCTGGGCAGTCAGCAGGCGTCATTCAATGAAGCGTGCAAGGGACGGGTCCTCGATATATTGCTGGAGAAACCGGGCCGGGAGAAAGCCCAGTTGATCGGACGCTCGCCGTATCTGCAGTCCGTCTTCATAGACGGAGGTGATCATGCTATTGGTGAAACCGTAAAGGTTGCGATTGAAAGTGTCAGACCGAATTCATTGACCGGTCACATGGTTGAAGCATAAGGCTGAATGTGATGTGCTTTCACCCTACAACTTGCGAATCAGGAGATCTGCCCCGTTGACGTCACGCATTGCCCAGCCAAGGCCCGCATCCCGGCGCAAGACTCCCGCCGCTGACGCACCGCAACGCAGCATTACCTTGAGTTTCGACGACAACCGATTGCTGATGCTGGTGTTCGGCGAACATGACGAGCATCTGCTGCTGATTGAAGACCGGCTTGGCGTGGACATCACGCCACGCGGCAACAAGGTCGCCATCAGGGGCTCTGAAGCAGGTCACGAAATGGCCAGGCAGGTTCTGGTAGAGCTTTACGAACGTGCCCTGGAGGGACTTGATCTTGACCGGGGTGACGTTGAAGGCGCGATTCGCATGGCCATGAGTCCGGCTGCTGTTGCCAGGGGGTCATCTGAAATTGTCGCCATCCGGACCCGGCGCAAGACAGTTACCGCCAGGTCTCCGGGCCAGAAGGTCTATCTTGAAGCAATCGCGGCAGACGAACTGGTGTTCGGTGTTGGCCCTGCCGGTACCGGCAAGACATATCTGGCCGTTGTGTGCGCTGCTGCAGAACTGATGGCCGGGCGGGTTGACCGTATTATCCTGTCGCGTCCCGCCGTGGAGGCAGGGGAACGCCTCGGCTTCCTGCCCGGTGACATGAAGGAAAAGGTCGATCCCTACCTCAGACCGCTTTATGACGCGCTTTATGACGTCATGCCGCCGGAAGCCGTGATCAAGGGCCTGGCCGACAATACGATTGAAATTGCCCCCCTGGCCTTCATGCGCGGTCGTACGCTGTCCTCCGCCTTCATCATTCTGGACGAAGCGCAAAACACCACGCCGCAACAGATGAAAATGTTTCTGACCAGGCTCGGCGAAGGTTCGCGCATGGTTATCACCGGTGATCCGACACAGGTCGATCTGCCGCCCGGAACGACGTCCGGCCTGACCCAGGCACTGGATTACCTGAAAGGCGTAAACGGGATCGCACAGGTGAAATTCAATAAATCGGATATTGTCCGTCATCAACTGGTGTCACGGATTGTCGATGCCTATGAGCGGGCTGGTTGGGAGCCGGCGACAAAGCCGCGGACACCGTGATACTCGAAATTGAAGTGGACGAAGCTGCCTGGAAAGGGCTGCCTGACCCTGAAGCGCTGCTCGGCAGGGCTGCGCAAGCCACCGAAACCGCCCTTGGCAAGGATTTGTCGGACACCGTGTTGACCATCTCGCTGGCAACCGACGATGAGGTAGCCGAGCTTAACCAGCGGTGGCGCCAACGCAACGGGCCTACCAATGTACTGTCTTTTCCTGCCGCGCCGGACGTGCCGTTGCCACCTGGCGAACCGCGCCCGCTGGGCGACATCATGCTGGCTGCAGGTGTCGTGCGGCGCGAAGCCGAACAGCAGGCCAAAACACTTGCCGATCATACGGTTCACCTTGCTGTGCATGGTATCTTGCACGTAATGGGGTATGATCACATAAACGAAACCGGGGCGAACCAGATGGAGCGTCTTGAGACAGACATATTGAGCGTGCTGGGCATTGCCGACCCTTATGCGTAGAACATATAGCCATCAATCTTGAGACAGGACGGAGGACGCCGGTGAAAACCGGTCAGTCAAATGGACGAAGACCAATCTACCAGGTCCCCAAGCGGGACCAGCCCAACTTCTGAAAATTCACGAAATGACAATTCGGGTCTGTGGTCCCGGATCAAGCGGGCGCTTGGCGTCGCAAGGTCGGACGAAACCTTGCGCGAAAGCCTGGAAGGTGTGTTTGACCGGCATGCCGAGGAAGAAGGCACCAAGGCTTTCCGCGCAGACGCCAAGTCGATGATGCTCAACCTGATCGAGTTCTCGGAATTGCGTCTGGACGATGTGATGGTGCCGCGCGCAGAGATTATTGCCATCGATGCTTCTAGCTCCGTGGCGGAACTGCTCGACTACTTTCTTGAGGCAGGTCATTCCCGCCTGCCCATATACCACGAGACGCTGGACGAGCCGCTCGGCATGATCCACATCAAGGATTTTCTGGAATGGCTGAATTCCAATGACAAGCGCGGCCAGGCCAAGCCGGGAGCAAAAAAGACGGTGCCGATATTGTCCCTGTCGGCCGGTGATCTCAAGACCCCGGTGCGCGATCTCGGCATCATGCGTGAACTGCTGTACGTGCCACCGTCGATGCCTGCAGCCGATCTGCTGGTGAAAATGCAGTCCACCCATGTTCACATGGCAGTTGTCGTGGATGAGTATGGCGGCACGGACGGTCTGGCGACCATTGAAGATTTGGTCGAGGAAATCGTTGGCGACATTGCCGACGAGCATGATGAAATTGATGAACTGATCACCCGTACGTCCGATACCAGCTGGCTGGCAGAGGCGCGCCTGGAAATTGAAGACGCCGAAGAAATGCTGGGCATCAAGTTGTTGCCGTCGGATGAAGAAGAAGAAGCCGATACGCTTGGCGGCCTGATATTCCATATGCTCGGCCGGGTCCCGGTTCGCGGTGAATTGATCAAGCATGCATCCGGTGTCGAGTTTGAGATCATTGCAGCTGATCCGCGCCGGGTACGCAGAATTGCCATTCACACCAAACCGGGCAAGGCACGCGAAACTGTCGGTATCCCCAAACCGGCTGCAAAATCATTGGAAGAACCGCCGTCACAGGTGCAGAGCTGAGCGCGATACTGGCAAGCCTGACTGCCCGGTCGATGTGGCGCGGCTGCCTTGTGGCTTTGCTTGCCGGCGGGTTGGCAAGTCTTTCGTTGCCACCGTATGATGCCTGGCCGGTACTGTTCGCCAGTTACACCATGCTGGTCTGGCTGCTGGATGGCGCTGTCCATCTGCGCGCGGGCAAGTGGCGTCGGTTTGGTGCCGGTTTCGCCATCGGATGGTGTTTTGCCTTTGGGTATCTTGTGCCCTCCTTGTGGTGGATATCGGAGGCTTTCTGGCTGGAACCGGACAAGTTTGCCGCGTTGATTCCGTTTGCGGTTGGCGGTCTTCCCGCCTATCTGTCGCTGTATTGGGGCCTGGCATGCGGCCTGGCCGCAGTATTGTGGATTGCCGGCTGGCCGCGCATTGTTCTGCTGGCCGGACTTGTTGGCGCGGCGGAATGGCTGCGAGGTCATCTGCTGACCGGGTTTCCCTGGAATCTGCCGGGCTATGGCGCCGGTTCCCTGGATGGATTTTCACAGACTGCCAGCCTCATCGGTATCTACGGAATGACTGTTCTGGTCGTTGTGGCGGCAGCGGCCCCGGCGGTGTTCTGGCACATCGGTAAATCTGCCAACGGCTTGCCGGGACGCCTGGTATTTTCGGCGGTCGTCGTAACCGGTGTGCTGGGCCTGCACGTGTGGGGCAATGATCGTATTGCAACCTACGATGGCCTGCTCGCGGAAACTGCCGGTGATGCAATTCCGGTTCGCATAGTCCAGCCCAACATTTCCCAGAAGGACAAGTGGGATCCCGAACATGCCGGCCAGATCATTGATACCTACCTGAAACTGACCGGGGCGGCGTTTGACAGCCCTTCCAGGCAACCGCCGCTCATTGTCTGGCCCGAAAGTGCATTGCCGCGCCTGATCGGTGAACAAGACGCGTTACGGACCACGATAATGGCCAGCATGCCGGCCGGCTCGGCTCTCCTGACCGGTGGTCTGTATCGCCTCGTCGACAGCACCGGTAGAACATCGATCTTCAATTCATTGCTGGCAATCCGGCCCGACAGTCAGATAGCCGGCCGCCATGACAAGGTCCGGCTGGTGCCGTTTGGAGAATTTCTGCCGTTTCAATGGCTGCTGGAACCACTCGGATTGCGGCAGATTGTGAACCTTCCTGCAGGATTTTCAGCCGGCAGTGAAGATCGGATTATCAGGCTTGACGGGTTCCCCGCCTTTGCGGGTTTCATATGTTACGAGGCGGTGTTTCCAAGATCTCTTCCTTATGCGTCACGCCCGCAAATGCTGGTCAATGTGACCAATGATGCCTGGTTCGGGACCTCGGGCGGACCGTACCAGCATCTGGGCCACGCGCGGTTTCGCGCAATCGAGCAGGGCGTGCCCATGATACGTGCCGCAAACACCGGGATTTCTGCACTGATTGATTCCACCGGCCGTATCAAGGCAATGCTGGCGCTGGGCACAACGGGCCATCTGGATATGGCGTTGCCTGCAGTCATGGCCGTGACGCCTTATGCCGCCATCGGGGACTTGGGCTTTCTCGGTCTGTTGATCCTGATCGCTGTTTGCCGTTTAATTTGTAGACGGATAAAGCCGTCTTGTGTACCAAAAGCCTCAGGTACCCGGCGGTAGATTCGAAGTGGCGACATTTATTTCCATCTGTTCCCTTTGAAAAATTCACACCAGTGCACGGGCACAGAGGCTGATCTGGAGCAACTATCGAGGCGAGCAGGTAAATTATTGCTGGTTGTTCAACCAGGAATCATCCTGATCTAGTGGCCACGTCGAGAGCGGGCGATGTTTCACCGGCCCGCAACTACGTGAGGCCCGCAAGCACATGGGGCGCAAGCGCATGGGAAATGGGTAACTGATGACAAGAAAAACCCCAAATCCAATAGATGTTCATGTTGGCAGCAGGCTGCGGATGCGCAGAATGCTGGTTGGAATGAGTCAGGACAAGCTTGGCGAAAGTCTCGATCTGACGTTTCAGCAGGTACAGAAATACGAAAAAGGCTCCAATCGCATCAGTGCCAGCCGGTTGTATGACCTGTCACGCATACTCGAAGTCCCGGTACAGTTCTTCTTTGACGATCTGCCGGGTAGCGCAACCGCGAACATGGTTGGCACTGTCAAGCCGGCCGGTTCGGTCGAGATGATCGACTTCCTGTCCAGCTCCGAGGGTGCCCAGCTCGTACGATCATTTTCCGAAATCAGCAGCCCGGCAGTGCGGCGCAATATCCTTGAGCTCGTGAAGTCGATATCCCATATCGATGGCGCTCAATCGGACCAGGGCTGAGCGTTTGGCGGCAGTATCGTTGCTGTTATTTGTTTGCGTTGAACAAAGTTGGCTTGACGTGATGCGTGCAGCCTGACAAAAGGGCGGCCACTCGGCTGCCATTGCATATAAAGAAATCTGCATATGGCGATCATCCTGTCTCTTTCGCGGAGTTTGCAAGCCATGGCACGTCAGAACTATCTCTTCACCAGTGAATCTGTTTCCGAAGGTCATCCCGACAAGGTATGTGATCGCATCTCCGACGAGATTGTTGACCTTGTTTACAAGGAAGCCCGCAAGACAGGTACTGACCCGTGGACCGTGCGTGTTGCCTGCGAAACGCTGACGACAACCAACCGGGTGGTGATTGCCGGTGAGGTTCGTGTTCCCGATACGCTGATCAAGAAAGACAAGGCCGGCAACGTGGTTCACGATGCTGCCGGCAATCCGGTTATTGCACCGGGCAGGTTCCGGTCGGCGGCGCGCCGGGCCATCCGCGCCATCGGGTATGAGCAGGAAGGTTTTCACTGGAAAACAGCAAAGATCGACGTCTTGCTGCATGCCCAGTCAGCAGACATTGCCCAGGGCGTGGACAATGCTGCAGACCGCCAGGGCGAGGAAGGCGCAGGGGACCAGGGCATCATGTTCGGTTATGCCTGTCGTGAAACCCCCGATCTCATGCCGGCACCAATCTATTATGCCCACAAGATTCTGGAACTGATGGCCCTGGCCCGTCACAAGGGCGAAGGTGATGCCGGCAGGCTGGGTCCTGATGCCAAGAGTCAGATTACCATTCGCTATGTCGATGGCAAACCATCGGAAGTTGCATCCATTGTTGTATCAACCCAGCACCTTGATGAGAGCTGGGACTCGGCGAAAGTGCGCTCGGTGATTGAGCCGTATGTACGTGAGGCACTGGGTGATTTGCCGATTGCATCCGACTGCAACTGGTACATCAACCCCACCGGCAAGTTTGTCATCGGCGGCCCCGACGGTGATGCCGGCCTCACCGGGCGCAAGATCATAGTTGACACCTACGGTGGTGCTGCACCGCATGGCGGCGGCGCATTCTCCGGCAAGGATACCACCAAGGTTGACCGGTCCGCTGCCTATGCCGCGCGCTATCTGGCCAAGAATGTCGTGGCTGCAAAACTGGCTGATCGCTGCACGATCCAGCTTTCCTATGCCATTGGTGTCGCACAGCCCCTGTCGGTTTACGTGGACACTCATGGTACCGGCAAGGTGGATGAAAGTGTCCTTGAGCAGGCACTGCGCAGCTGCATGGACCTGTCTCCCAGCGGCATTCGTCGTCATCTTGACCTGAACAAACCGATTTACGCCCGCACTGCTGCCTATGGTCACTTCGGCCGCAAGCCGGGTCGTGACGGATCGTTTTCCTGGGAAAAGACCGACCTGACCTCAGCGCTCAAGGCAGCCGTGAAAGCAGCCTCTTAGAGCATCATCTGATCGGATAAAGATGCTCGATTCCAAAGTGTTAGAGCAATATCCATCCGTCTGGATGATATTGCTCTAGCGCACCACGGGCGGTACCCGTCGGCGGTCCGAATCGGGAAACTTCGACGCGAGCCGGATCTTCATCGAGTTGAGATCGCTCGCTGACCCCTGGTTGTTGCATGTTCCGCAGCGCCGCATGCTGTTGCGGAACATGCAGTGATACCAGGGGGCTCGATAATGAATTTCTTTGGTATAAGATCGACTCCAGTCACATCGATCAGGGCTTTGTAATCATGCCGCAACCGCCAGACGGTCCCCGGTTCACAGAGAAGTTTTTCGGGCGTCGCGCGGGTCAGACCCTGCGCGAAAATCATGTTCGCCTGGTGGAAAACCTGTTGCCGCAACTGCGCATTGCAGACCGCCCCGAGCTTCTGCAGGATCCGCGTGCACTGTTCGAAACGCCCGTATCCGAAGTCTGGCTGGAAGTTGGTTTCGGCGGTGGTGAGCATCTGGCATGGCAAGCTGCCGCGAATCCACATGTCGGATTCATTGGCGGCGAACCGTTTATAAACGGTGTTGCCAAACTGCTTAGCCTGCTGGAATCCGGTAACCTTTCCAACGTCCGTATTGTCGACGATGACATCCGTCCGCGCCTTGATCAGCTCGGCGATCAGACAATATCGCGGGCTTTCCTGCTGTTTCCGGATCCCTGGTCCAAATTACGTCATCACAAGCGCCGCTTCGTAAACCAGGCGAATCTTGCGCGGCTGCACCGTATCCTGCGCCCCGGTGCGGAGTTTCGCGTGGCCAGCGATATTGATCATTATATCAGGTGGAGCTTGCGGCAAGTGGCTGAACACGGAGGCTTCAGGCTGCTGTCGGACAACCCCGAGGACTGGCGTCAGCGCCCGCCGGACTGGCCTCAGACAAGGTACGAGGCAAAGGCTGTTCGCGAAGGGCGCAGCTCTACATATCTGCGATTTCTTCGAGTGTAAGCGTTTTGCTTGAAGTCCGCGCATTCTCAGCGTATATAGAGCTCATCAAGTTCATTCTCATAGGTTTTCAAAGAGTACTGGAAACCACGGTTCATGAGGGTGGGTCCTGCGGGGCCCGCTTTTTTTGTTGCCTGAACAAGGAGATTTCTGATGGCGGCCGACCTCGCCAAAAGGATGCAGATGGAGACCGGCGTGGCCGCCAAGGTGGCTCGGCTGGTTGAGCCTGCCATTGAGGAGCTGGGTTTCCGGTTGGTGCGGGTGCGCCTGACCGGTAACACGCTTCAGATTATGGCTGAGCGTCCGGATGGCACCATGACGGTTGGTGGTTGTCAGGATATTTCACGCACCATATCGCCATTGCTGGATGTAAATGATCCCATATCCAGCAGATATAGTCTCGAAGTGTCCTCACCTGGCGTAGATCGGCCACTGGTGCGCCCTGAAGATTTTGAGCGCTGGGCGGGCTTTGAAGCGAAAATTGAGCTGGTTACACCGCTGGCAGGCCGGAAACGGTTTCGCGGTAGACTGGAAGGTTTTGATGAGGGCGAAGTCCGCCTGTTCATTCCTGCGCCTGAAAAGGGCGATGAAGATATTTTGATCGGGCTGGACATCAATGCAATTGGTGATGCCCGTCTTGTGATGACCGATGAGTTGCTGAAGGCCGCCGGCGTGCGGGCCAAGGCAGGCGAGGTCAGCGATGGTGCTGACTGGACCGAAGAGAATGAAGCTGAATCTAACGACATTAAAGCGGAGTGAATGAAATGGCTGATGTCGCCGTAAGTGCAAACAGGCTGGAATTGCTGCAAATCGCCGATGCGGTTGCACGTGAAAAGTCGATCGACAAAGCTGTCGTGATCGATGCGATGGAGGACGCAATCCAGCGTGCTGCACGCTCGCGCTATGGCGCAGAAAATGACATCCGTGCCGAGATCGATCCGCAAACCGGCGAAACCAAACTCTATCGCCTGCTCGAAGTGGTCGAGGAAGTTGAAAACGATTCGACCCAGATCACCATGAAGGAAGCGCTGGACCGTAATCCTGGCGCCCGCATGGGCGATTTTCTGTCTGAACCGCTTCCACCGGTTGATTTTGGCCGCATCGCTGCCCAAAACGCCAAGCAGGTCATTGTGCAGAAGGTGCGCGATGCGGAACGCGAACGTCAGTTCGAAGAGTACAAGGATCGCATTGGCGAGATCGTTTCCGGTGTGGTCAAGCGTGTCGAGTACGGCAACATCATCGTCGATCTGGGCCGTGGCGAAGGCATTGTACGTCGCGATGAAGGCTTGCCGCGCGAGGCTTTCCGCAATGGTGACCGGGTGCGGGCCTATATTTTCGATGTGCGCCGCGAATTGCGCGGTCCACAGATCTTCCTGTCGCGTTCGCGGCCTGAGTTCATGGCCAAGCTGTTCCAGCAGGAAGTACCTGAAATCTATGACGGTATAGTTGAAGTCGTGGCCGTGGCCCGCGATGCCGGTTCACGCGCCAAGATATCCGTGCGCTCCAAGGACAGTTCGATTGACCCGGTTGGCGCTTGCGTCGGCATGCGGGGCAGTCGTGTCCAGGCCGTGGTCAATGAACTGCAGGGCGAAAAGATCGACATCATTCCCTGGACGCCTGATGCCGCCAGTTTCATCGTCAACGCCCTGGCGCCTGCCGAAGTCTCCAAGGTTGTTCTTGATGAAGATGCCCAGCGCATTGAAGTCGTGGTGCCTGATGAGCAGTTGTCGCTGGCTATTGGCCGTCGTGGACAGAATGTACGTCTGGCGTCGCAGCTGTCCGGCTGGGATATCGACATCATGACCGAGGCCGAAGAATCCGAACGTCGCCAGAAAGAGTTTGCGGATCGCACGCAGCGCTTCACCGAGGCGCTTGATGTGGACGAGATGCTGGCTCAGTTGCTGGCGTCGGAAGGCTTCGACTCGATCGAAGAAGTCGCTTATGTGGCACCTGAGGAAATTGCGTCCATTGACGGACTGGATGATGACACGGCGTCTGAAATTCAGGCCCGTGCAACCGAATTCCTTGATCGCCAGGCGACAGAACTGGAAGCCAAGCGTAAAGAGCTTGGGGTGACAGACGATCTGGCAGGTTTTGCAGGGTTGTCGCCAGCCATGCTGGTGATGCTTGCAGAAGACGGCGTTTTCACACTGGAAGATTTTGCCGGCTGTGTGCCGGATGATCTGATTGGCTGGAATGAGCGTGGTGAGGGCGAAACAATTCGCCATGAAGGGTCGCTTTCTGCAACTGACATGACCGCAGCCGAGGCAGAAAACCTCATCATGACTGCGCGTCTGCAACTGGGCTGGATTGAACCGGAACCGGAACCGGTGGCAGAAGTAGAAGCAGAAGGTAGCGAAGATGCTGCTGTCACACCCAGCAACGAAGAATAAGGTGAACACCCGGCAACATGACAGCTCTGGCGCAACAAACCATCCTCGATGATGATACGAATGTCCGCATGTGTGCGCTAACGCGCACGCAGCGGCCACGCGAGGAACTGTTGCGCTTCGTTGCCTCACCGGATGGTGGTCTGGTGCCGGATCTGAAAGAAAACCTGCCGGGCCGTGGGGTCTGGTTGACCCTGGCGCGTTCGAGTGTTGACGAGGCTGTCAGGCGCCAGGTGTTTGCCCGGGCGCTGAAGACGCCGGTCAGGCAACCGGACAATCTTGCTGATCTTATTGCGCGGTTGTTGCTTAAAGATGCTATGTCGTGTCTGTCTCTGGCATCAAAGGCGGGTCAGGTCGTGGCCGGGTTTGAAAAAACCGAATCCACGATTTCGCATGGCCGGGCGGCTGTTCTTATAGCTGCCTGTGACGGCGCGGAAGACGGTCGCCGAAAGCTGTCCGGCAAACTGCGGGCAGCCGATCAGGCCGGCCAGCTGGTCGAGTGTTTTTCCTCTGCTGATTTGGATTTGGCATTGGGACGTACAAATGTGATACATGCTGCCATTAACCCCGGCGGTCTGGCGCGGAAATTCCTCGCCTGCGCGAAACGATATGAATTTTTTGAATTACACGGAGCCGCACAAGCGGAAAGCTGATACGCAATGAGTGATACGAACGACAACGGCAATGGCAATGATCGTCCTGGTGGACGCACACTCGGTTTGCGTGGCGGTGGCCAGAGCCGGGTGCGCCAGAATTTCTCCCACGGGCGGTCAAAAACCGTTGTGGTGGAAACCAAGCGCAAGCGCATTATCGGCGGACCGGGTGCAAAACCTGCCGCCCCGGCGGTTGCAGAAGCACCTGCGCCGGCTCCGACCCCTGCGCCAGCCCCGGCAGCGGCACCAACTGCTCAGCCGGCAGTTTCGCCGCCGGCACCTGTAGCACCAGCGCCTGTTGCGCCACCGGCCCCGGCAGCATCTGCTCCGGCCCCAGCCGTGGCTGCTCCAACTCCAACTCCAACTCCAGCGGCTCCGACCCCGGCTCCGGCTGCTCCGACCCCGGCTCCGGCTCGTGCTGCTCCGGCTCCTGAAGCACCAAGGCGACCACCGATTAAAACAGTTGGTGCTCCCAAAGTATTGCGCACTCTGACTGCCTCTGAAGCTGAAGCCCGTGAGCGGGCTCTGGTGGAAGCACGTCAGCGTGACATTGATGATAAGAAACGCGCTGAAAGTGAAGCAACCGAACGTGCCGAACGTGAAGCGCGCGAGGCTGCCGAGCTTATCGAGCAGAAAGCCGAGGAAGTGCGTCGCACTGCAAAACGTGCGGCAGATGCGGAAGCCAAGCTGGCGGCAGCAGAACTCAAGGCCAGCAAGGCAGCGGCTGTGGTTGATTCCGAGCCGGATGCGGGTCGCTCCAAGGCCCGTCGCCCGTCCGGTGGAGCCGACAAACCTGCCGCGCCGCCCAAGCCGCGCAATGATGCAGATCGCCGCCGCGGCAAGCTGACCGTTTCCAATGCGCTCAACGACGATGGCGAGCGTGCCCGTTCACTGGCTGCATTCCGCCGCCGCCAGGAACGCCAGAAGAAACAGGCCATGGGTGGTTCGGTGACCAAGGAGAAGGTCGCCCGTGAGGTGATCATTCCTGAAGTGATAACCATTCAGGAACTCGCCAACCGTATGAGTGAGCGCGCAGTTGATGTCATCAAGTTCCTGATGAAGCAAGGCGAAATGCACACCATCAATGATGTCGTCGACACAGATACCGCCCAGCTGATCGCCGAAGACTTTGGTCATACCGTCAAGCGGGTATCCGAGTCTGATGTTGAAGAAGGTCTGATGGGGGACGATGATCCGGTAGACAGCATGAAGCCTCGTGCTCCGATTGTCACCGTTATGGGCCATGTCGATCACGGCAAGACGTCGCTGCTGGATGCCTTGCGCAACGCTTCTGTTGTGTCTGGCGAGGCCGGCGGTATCACCCAGCATATTGGTGCCTACCAGGTTGAAACGGCCAACGGTCCCGCGACCTTTATAGATACGCCGGGCCATGCGGCATTTACAGCCATGCGTGCCCGCGGTGCCAAGGCCACGGATATCGTGGTGCTGGTCGTGGCGGCAGACGATGGCGTCATGCCGCAAACAATCGAGGCCATCAGTCACGCCCGCGAGGCTGGTGTTCCGCTGATTGTCGCCATCAACAAGATAGACAAGCCGGATGCAGATCCGAACCGGGTCCGCACCGACCTGCTGAACCATGAAGTGGTTGTCGAAAGCATGAGTGGTGATGTGCTTGAAGTGGAAATCTCCGCACTCAAGGGCACCAATCTCGACAAGCTGCTCGAAGCCATCCTGTTGCAGGCTGAATTGCTGAACCTTCAGGCAAATCCTGATCGCGCCGCCGACGGAACCGTGGTTGAAGCGCAACTCGACAAGGGCCGTGGCCCCGTCGCCACCGTGCTGGTGCGCCGCGGTACGTTGCGTGTCGGTGACATTGTTGTGGCCGGCGCTGCGTGGGGCAAGGTACGCGCCCTGATCAATGACAAGGGAGCCAATATCTCCGAAGCAGGCCCCTCGGTCCCGGTGGAAGTATTGGGCATGAACACCGCACCGGACGCCGGTGACCCGATCGTCGTGGTTGAGAACGAAGCGCGTGCGCGTGAAATTGCGGAGTACCGCGAGCGCAAACTGCGCGATACACGCGGAGCGCCAAGCGCCAGGTCATCCCTGGAGCAGATGATGAGTCAGCTCAAGGAAACCGGCAAGCAGGAATTCTCGATCCTGATCAAGGCAGATGTGCAAGGCTCGGCTGAAGCAATCGTGCAGGCGCTCGACAAGCTCGGCACCGACGAAGTTGCAGCCCGGGTCGTGCATTATGCAGCTGGCGGTATTTCGGAATCGGACGTGCAACTGGCACAGGCCTCAAAAGCCATTGTTATCGGCTTCAATGTGCGCGCCAACAAACAGGCGCGTGATGCGGCCGAAACCGCCGGTATCGAAATTCGGTACTACAACATCATCTATGATCTGGTTGATGATGTAAAAGCCGCCATGTCCGGCCTGCTGTCGCCGGATCTGCGTGAAACCTTCCTGGGCAATGCCGAAATACTGGAAGTCTTCAACATCACCAAGGTCGGCAAGGTTGCCGGTTGCCGTGTCGTGGAAGGCAACGTCCAGCGTGGCGCCAAGGTGCGTCTGGTGCGCGACAATGTCGTCGTTCACGAAGGCACGCTGTCGACGCTCAAGCGGTTCAAGGACGAGGTCAAGGAAGTTCAGGTCGGCCAGGAATGCGGCATGGCATTTGAGAACTATCAGGACATGCGTGCCGGCGACGTGATCGAGTGTTTCACGGTAGAGAGCATTCAGCGCTCACTGTAGGGCATCGAGCCCGGCAGGATCGCCTGAACCCGATCGTTTCCAAAGTGCTATGGCGACATGGGCCCGTATGGCTTGATGTCGCCATAGCTGACCCTGTCTGCCTGATGGAGTGACACGCCGATGAAACCAAAGATAAATTCCGCCAGAGCCCCGTCGCAGCGCCAGTTGCGTGTAGGTGAGCTGATCCGTCATGAACTGTCGGCGCTGTTCATGCGCGGCGATGTGATCGACCCAGTTGTCGAGAAAACCGGTGTCACCGTGCTGGAAGTCACAACCACCCCGGACCTTAAGACGGCAACTGCCTATATCAGGCCGTTTCAGCCGTCAGGCAATGGTGATGCGCTGGTCGAAGCCCTGATGCAGCACCGCAAGTTCATCCGCGGTGAATTGTCCCCCAGGCTGCAGCTCAAATACATGCCGGAGATCAAGTTTCGCATGGACACGTCTATCGATTACGCTTCCAGCATCGATGCGCTGCTTGCCAATCCGAAGGTCAAGGGTGATCTCGGCCGCGATCGAGAAGACTGAAAGCATGGCACCACTTGGCTCGTCGTAAAAAGGCAAACCGCGTCCACGGCTGGGTGTTTCTAGACAAGCCGCTTGGCATGGGTTCGACACAGGCCGTATCAATGGTGCGCCGCGCGTTCGATGCGCAAAAGGCAGGCCATGCCGGAACCCTTGATCCGCTTGCTACCGGCCTGCTGGCCATTGCGCTTGGTGAGGCGACCAAGACGGTTCCCTACATGACCGATGCGGACAAGACTTACACATTCACGGTTCGCTGGGGCGAGGCAACCGTGACATGTGATGCAGAAGGCGAGGTTTGCGCAACCAGTCCGGCACGCCCCACAAAGCAACAGATTACAGATGTTCTGCCGGGTTTCACCGGTCAGATTGAGCAGGCACCACCAGCCTACTCCGCCATAAAGATTGATGGTCGCCGCGCCTATGATCTTGCTCGCGCCGGCGAGCAGGTCGAAATGGCAAGGCGGCCGGTTCGAATAGACACGCTGAAATTGACCGGCTGCCCGGACGAAGACCATGCCGGTTTCGAGGTTTCCTGTGGCAAGGGCACCTATGTTCGCTCGCTGGCCCGTGACATTGCCATCGCGCTTGGCACGCAAGGTCATGTCACCGCCCTTCGCCGCACAGCCACCGGTGGCGTGTCAATTGACCAGTGTGTTGTAGCGGCTGATTTTGTAGACGCTGATCCTGATGAACTGGCGGGTTTGCTGCACCCCGTGGAGGCAGTGTTGAGCCATTTGCCGGGCATCGAGCTGGATGAAAGCGCGGCAAAAAAGGTGTTTCACGGCAATCCGGTCGAGCAAACCGGTTGTGATCAGTTCGCGGATGGCGATGAAGTGCTGCTGACTTGCTCGGCCAGGCCGCTGGCGATTGCCCGGGCCAGGGATGGTTTGCTGCAACCGGTCAGGGTTTTTCAACTCGACTGATGACAAGCACCGTTTGCCTTTTGGTCTGGTATTGACTCTGTATTTCAGCTATATGCTGCCCCAACACCGGGTTGTCCCGGTGTTTTTTCATGGCCTTCGCTGGACGACATCCCGGCTTTAGGCGTCCTGTTCCTCTTTTTGAAAGGATTTCCCGATGTCGATTACGCCTGAGCGCAAGCTGGAGCTTGTGAAGGAATACGCCACTGTTGATGGCGATACCGGTTCACCTGAAGTGCAGGTTGCTATCCTGACTGAACGGATCAAGAACCTGACGGGTCACTTCCAGACTCACAAGAAAGACAACCATTCACGCCGTGGTCTGCTCAAGCTGGTCAGCCAGCGCCGCAAGCTGCTTGACTATGTCAAGGTGCGTGATGAACCACGTTACAAGAGCATCATCCAACGGCTCGGTATTCGTCGGTAGTTTCAATAACAATGAGCGGGTGGTTTCCCAGACAGGGAAGCCGCCCGTTTCCCCTTTTTGGCACGTACGGCAATGGGGCCGGGTGCTGATGGCCCGAACGGGGAAATCCGCAAGACTAGAGAATTGATGGCGGCAAGGGCCGGAGCTGGGCCAGGAAATGCGGAAACAGGTTTCCGCTCGAAATTCAGCTCCATTATACATGTAAGGAAATATCTAGATGTTTGACATTCATGTCGAAGAAATTGAATGGGCTGGACGCACACTGAGGCTGGAAACCGGCCGTGTCGCACGCCAGGCCGATGGCGCCGTTCTGGCGACCTATGGCGAGACAACAGTGCTTGCAACAGTCGTTGCTGACCGTACTCCCAAGCCGGGCCTGGACTTCTTTCCACTGACCGTGAACTACCAGGAAAAAACCTATGCTGCCGGCAAGATTCCCGGAGGTTTTTTCAAGCGCGAAGCTCGGCCTTCCGAAAAGGAAACCCTGGTTTCCCGGTTGATTGACCGTCCTATTCGCCCGCTGTTTGCCAAAGGCTTCAAGTGCGAAACGCAAGTCATTCTCACCGTGCTCAGCCACGACCTTGAAAACGATCCCGATATCGTTGCCATGGTCGGTGCATCTGCAGCCTTGTGCCTGTCCGGCGCCCCTTTCATGGGACCGATCGGTGCTGCGCGCGTTGGTTACATTGACGGCGAATATGTGGTGAACCCGACGCTTGACCAGATGCCGGATTCGGTTCTGAACCTGGTGGTTGCGGGCACTATGGACGCGGTGCTGATGGTTGAATCAGAAGCCCAGGAATTGTCCGAGGAAATCATGCTCGGTGCCGTCATGAAGGGTCATGAAGACTTCCAGCCGGTTATCGAGGCAATTATCCGTCTGGCAGAACGGGCAGCGCGCGAACCTCGCGAGCACAATCCTGACGACAATTCCAAGCTGCTTGCCGCAGCGAAGAAGCTGGCCGAAAAAGACCTGA
>Ga0316187_10002175_pt1 | contig 17090 bp, 14 predicted proteins | sample CroRivburrow1_MG_FD_204927 | JGI IMG/M metagenome (GOLD analysis project Ga0316187, IMG submission 204927) | Coastal sediment microbial communities from Maine, United States - Cross River worm burrow 1 | ecosystem: Environmental > Aquatic > Marine > Coastal > Sediment | place: USA: Maine... | reverse complement strand
CCAATTGTTTTGCCATTTCGACGTAATTTAGAAATTCTCCATTTTCACTCCTGCGCCATGATCCTAGGTGCACTTCGTATGTTGACATTGGAGCGTGTAGCCAGTTTTCCTGTTTTCTTTTTTCCATCCAGTCTTGGTCTTGCCAAAGAAAAGGGGTGTTATCAGTCGTAATGGCTGCTGTATTGGGGCGTAATTCATAACTTTGAGCATAAGGATCTGTTTTAATTAGAATGTTGCTGTCTTGGCTCAATAGCTCATATTTGTATAACAGACCAGTTTTCAATTCAGGAATAAATAATTCCCAAATACCGTTTCCACCACGGTTACGCATGGGATGGTAGCGCCCATCCCAGTGGTTGAACTCTCCTACAACGCTGACACGGGCTGCATTGGGAGCCCAAACGGCGAATAATATTCCTTCAATTCCATCTATACTATGTTTGTGGGCACCAAAAATACGATAGGCATGCCAATGCCTGCCTTCGCTGAACAAATGTAGATCAAAATCGGCAATTTGAGCTGGGAAACTGTACGGATCGTAACCGCTGAATTGTTCACTTTGGTGATTATACCACTCTAATCGATAGTTTTCGGGTAAGGCATCTGAGGGACCTTGCCATTCGAAAATAGGGCTGTCATAAAGACGTAACATTTGTGCATCAATATCGGTTAGGTACACGTCTCGCGCAGCTGGGATGTGAACCCGGATTGTGTCGACGTTATCTTGTGTGTGTCTACCCAAGACGGAAAAAGGATTATGGTGTCTTGCATCCACAATCTTTTGTAACTCTACCGGTATAGATTTTTGTGATTTTGAGTTTTGTTTGAGATCAGTGGAATCGGGTTTCATTATTATCAGGTTTCGTTATAAAATTATTTTTAGCTGTAAGATTTGCCCAGAAACCTGATTATTACACAAATTTCATACGAATAGCTAAACAGTGTGACAAGTCACGAAGTCAATCAGCTGACATTATAAACAAAATTTAATCACCATTTGACAATATATGTGCCTTTTTTATGACACAAGTCAGTAATTTGTGAACTTATTAAATAGCATAATCGGTCTGTTATTATGGATAATAGAGAAAAAGTATACTAATAGTAATTTTATTAATAGAAGGGATTAGCATGAAAACAAATCATACACCTCGTTTTGTCAGTTTGTTAACCAGACAGACATTGGCATTGATTATGGCCGGCGGGAGAGGTTCCCGTTTAAAGGATTTAACCAACTGGCGCGCCAAACCCGCAGTTCCGTTTGCTGGTAAATTTCGCATTGTTGATTTTCCCTTATCAAATTGCTTGAATTCGGGTATTCGCAGGATTGGCTTGATTACCCAATATAAGTCGCATTCTTTGATTAAACATATACAAATGGGTTGGTCCTTTTTTCGAGGCGAACACGGTGAATTTATTGAGATCCTACCCGCGCAGCAACGCATCCAGGAAAACTGGTATGTTGGGACTGCAGATTCCATATACCAAAATATTGATATTATCCGCAACCATGCACCAGAGTATGTGTTGATCTTAGCGGGTGACCATATATACAAAATGGATTATGGACCGATGATAGCGGCTCATGTGGATAGCAAAGCCGATCTCACTGTGGGCTGTATCGAAGTTCCAAAGGAAGAAGCATCAGATTTTGGTGTAATGGCAGTTAACGAGAATAACAAGATACACAAGTTTAGTGAAAAACCTGAAAATCCGGATACTCTGCCGGATAATGATGCCGTCTCATTAGCGTCTATGGGAATTTATGTATTTAATGCCAAGTTTTTATATGAATTGCTGATTAGGGATGCTGATACTACGAGCTCCAGTCATGATTTTGGCAGGGATATTATTCCAGAGGTAATCGCTAAATATAGCGCCTACGCGTATCCTTTTCGTGAGCCTCAAAGTGAAAAATCGGCCTATTGGCGAGATGTGGGTACTATTGATGCGTTTTGGCAAGCAAATCTTGAATTAATAGGTATTACTCCGGAGCTGAATCTATACGACGACGAATGGCCAATATGGACCTACCAGGAACAATTTCCTCCTGCTAAGTTTATTTTTGACGACAAAGATCGCCGTGGTATGGCTCTAGATTCCATGGTGTCAGGTGGTTGTGTCATTTCAGGCGCAACGGTACGCCATTCCCTATTATTTTCTAATGTCAGGGTGAATTCTTACTCAACAGTGGATAATTCAGTCATATTGCCAGATGTTACTATCGGGCGGGAAAGTAAAATACAAAATGCGATTATTGATAGAGGTTGTGAAATACCGCCAAATACAGAAATTGGATTTGATCACTCCGCTGATGCAGATCGGTATTATGTTTCTCCCAAAGGGACTGTGCTGGTATGCCCCGAAATGTTGGGGCAAGAACTGCATTTTGTTCGCTGATAGAAGGTACTGCAGGATTATTGTGCAAATAATACTACTGAATTTTAAGGATAAATGTGGAAAATTGAACTGAGTTCGTGTAAGGTTCGACATCAGAATTGCAGGAATCTTATGAACGTAACGGGCTGTTGTTGTGTATTCGACAATGGGTGATTAATCCACAGTCCGTAGTGGACACGTAATATCCAATGAATCAATGTCTGTAAAACCATCTCCCCCTCTGGATTGCCGGCGTGCTGGAATTTTATTGCACCCCACTTCCTTGCCCAATAATTCCCATTGTGGTGATCTTGGGCCCGAGGCTTACCACTTTATCTCGTTTCTAAAAAATTGCAGGTTTAGTGTCTGGCAAGTTTTGCCCTTAGTTCCGACTCATGACGATGGATCGCCCTATATGGGCTTGTCCGTACTTGCTGGTAATCCTAATTTGATTAGTCTGAAATTATTATCGGAGTGGGGTTGGCTAGACAACGAAAAATCATTGTCCGTCACTGAAGTCCCAAGTACGGACAGAAAGACTCAATTAAGCTTGGCATTTGATGGATTTAAGCAATTTGCTACAGAAGACGAGCACGATGAGTATGACAAGTTTCTAAAACAGCATCAGAAATGGTTACCCGACTTTGCATTATTTATGGCATTGAGGGCAGAAAACCATAACCAGTCTTGGGTCAGTTGGCCTGTGGAAATCAGAGATAGACAAGCAGAGGCATTAGCAAAGGCTAGGTCGCGTCTTGCCTTGGGTATTAAGCAAGTCAGTTTTGAGCAATATGTATTTTTCAAACAATGGTTAGCACTAAAAAAATACGCCAATGACCTCGATGTAAAAATCGTTGGTGATATGCCAATTTTTGTAGCACATGATAGTGCAGAGGTATGGGCGCATCGCGATTGTTTTGACCTATTGGAAAATGGTCAATCCCGTAAAGTGGCTGGCGTGCCACCGGATTATTTCTCCGCCACAGGTCAGTTGTGGGGGAATCCTCATTATAATTGGAAACAAATGAAAGCGGATGGATTTCAGTGGTGGATCGATCGTCTTGGCGGTTCGCTCGAACTATTCGATTTAATTCGAGTCGATCATTTCAGAGGATTTGAATCATATTGGGAGATTGATGCTAATGCTGAAACGGCAATGGATGGTCGTTGGGTAAAGGCACCAGGCAAAGCATTGTTTGATGCGTTGTTAAAGGAGTTTTCCAGCTTACCATTTATTGCTGAAGATTTGGGTGTCATAACACCGCAAGTGGATAAACTAAGAAACCAATACGCATGGCCTGGTATGAAGATTTTACAATTTGCCTTTGATGGCAATGCTGATAATCCCTACCTACCTCACAACCATGAGCCTAATAGTGTTGTCTATACAGGCACTCACGACAATAATACCACGCTTGGTTGGTATAATAACTTGGACACCCAAACTCGGAAGTATATAGAAGATTATCTGGGGTGCGTGAAGGATCCCATGCCATGGGCACTTATTCGTTGCGCATTGGCAAGTACGGCAAAACTGGCGGTAATTCCAATGCAGGATATATTGTCTTTGGGAGAAGAGGATAGAATGAATACGCCTGGTGTCGTAGAAGGTAACTGGCAATGGCAATTTTCGTGGGAATGGGTGGATGGAAATTTACCACAAGACTTAAGCCAACTATTAAAATTATACCAACGTGATATTCCGAGCGCTTAGATCACAACCATATCATATATCCAGCTTCAAAGCGGTTAGCCAATAACCGATGAAATGGATACATACGGAGTTTATAAAATTGTTGTCCAGGCAAGCTTGGCTGCAAGTCAAGACTAAATAATGTCTCGCCTTTTTCGTTTCGGCCAACAGCTTCCAACAGGTGATGTTCGAGTGAGATAAAATCGACGCTTTTCGTTTCTCTACCTACCACACATTCAACAATAACGTCATCTGCTTCGAGGCCAGCAAGGTTGGCGGCAATCCGAATAGGCAGATATTCTCCAGAAAAAATACTAGTGGTATGACCGTCTAATCTACGCATGGAAACCTCGGGCCATATTTCGGTTACATTGTGTTTCCATTTGGATAGTTCACGTGCTGGTGAAAACTCATCTGCTTTCAATGTTTTACAATGTTTGTTGGCGCGTAAGTAAAACTTTTTAACATAATCATTTACCATACGTTGCGCATTGTAATTAGGGATAGTGCTGCGCATAGACGCTTTTGAAATTTTAACCCAGCTTTCAGAATAGCCTCGGCCGTTACGCTCGTAATACATGGGCACGGCTTCATTTTCGATAATATCGAGTAAATCTTTTGCTTCTTCCTGATTTCGATATTCAGCATCGTATTCGGAACCATGTGGAGTGATGGCCCAACCATTGTCACCGGTATAACCCTCTCCCCACCAACCGTCCAATACACTAAGGTTGATAACTCCGTTAATTCCAGCTTTTTCTCCCGAGGTACCACTTGCTTCCATAGGGTATTCCGGTGTGTTGATCCAGACATCCACTCCAGCTACCAGGCGTCTGGCTAAAGAAAGGTCATAACCTTCTAATAATATTACCCTGCCTTCAAACTCGGGTCGTCGCGAAAAATCATGAATTATGCGAATGAGCTCCTGCCCCGGATGGTCATCTGGATGTGCCTTACCTGCAAAAAACAACATCACTGGACGTTCCGGGTTGTTGAGAATGCGGGCTAAGCGCTCTGGATCAGAAAACAATAGGGTTGCCCGCTTGTAGGTCGCAAAGCGGCGCGCAAATCCGAGGGTAAGAATGTCTGAATCTTTGGGTTCTATGTTCCCCAGTAAGCGTTTTATTTGTGCCTCGCTACAGCCATTGCGACGCAGTTGTTGATTCGATCTGCGCCAGACACCTTCCATCATATCTGTTTTTAATGAATGTCTAAGGCTCCAGTAGCGGTGGTCAGGAATGGAATCGATACATTGCCAATAGTCTGAATTATTTAACTCGTTACGCCACTCTCTAAAGCGCATGTCAAAAAGATTAACCCACTCTCTGGCGAGGAAGGTAGGTACATGCACACCATTTGTCACATAAGAAACAGGATTCTCTAAGTGTGGTATTTGTGGCCAAATATATCCTTCCATTTGCGAAGCAATCCCGCCGTGTATGCAACTGACGCCGTTTTGATAGCGTGATCCACGCATGGCTAATGACGTCATATTAAAACTATTTTCATTACCAGGGCTGGAACCCAGGGCCATGAACTTATCCATAGAAATTCCCAGCTCGCTCTCCAGGCCATTCAGATGTTTTTCTATTAAGGATCGTTCAAAAATATCATGGCCCGCGGGGACGGGCGTATGGGTAGTAAATACTGTTCCGGCTGCGACTATTTCAAGAGCACTGTCAAAATCAATACCACTCTGAACGTAGCGATGACAGCGTTCAATAATTTGAAACGCTGAATGGCCTTCATTGATATGCCACACGGTAGGTTTTAGATCCAATGCCCGTAAGGCGCGTACTCCACCGATGCCCAGCACGATTTCTTGTTGGATTCTTGTGCTTTTTCCGCCACCATACAGTCGATGTGTTATGGACCGATCTTCCTCGGTGTTTTGAGGTAAATCAGTATCCAATAGATACAGTTTTATCCGGCCGGCTTTAGCTTCCCATACTTTTACTTCCATATTTCTGCCATTATTGGTGATGGTGACATTAACATCTTCACCCTTTTGGTTGCGTGCAGGTTTTATGGGTAGGTCGTCAAAATTTGTGGTGACATATTCAGCTCTTTGATTGCCGTATTTGTCAATAGTTTGGGTGAAATAACCTTGCCGATATAATAAACCGACGGCAATAAAAGGAATACCAATGTCGCTGGCTGCCTTGCAGTAGTCGCCCGCCAGAATACCCAGGCCACCGGAATAAATTGGTAAGCTTTCATGGAAGCCAAATTCGGCGCAGAAGTAAGCGACTAGGTCTGTGTTTTCATTTAAACCATCATATTTAATTTTTGAGTGCTTTTGTAAATACGTATCGTATACCGACAAGACTCGGTTATAATCTTCCATAAACACTTGGTCTTGAACAGCATGTTCGAGACGTTGTTGCGAGACTCTGCGGAGAAATACCTTAGGGCTATGACCGCATGGTTGCCACAAATCTCTATCTAATCGGTAAAAAAGTGCACGGACATTACGATCCCAGCTATAAAGCAAGTCATTGGCCAGCTCTTCCAGGCGAGACAATTGACTGGGTATTTTTGGTTGTACTTCTAGGAAAAATTTAGTACCAGTCATTTTTTTATTGATTCAATAGTAGACATTATTTAGGCTTATAAATCTTAACTTGGTCGAATCTTGTTTAGTGTAAAGTATGCTTTAGTGAACTGAGTATTGTCAAAATTTGTGGCTTCTTAATTTAGGATTAAATGCTAACTTTTGATTTATAGCAAGAATTTTCAAAAAATAATTACAAATATTGTCCATACTATTTAATAAATAGGGGCGAAGTAATGTATGGGTTATAGACACAGTAGTTGTTAAAATAGCACTATTTAAACCATAACCTAACTTATCTATATAATAATTGTGCCAGTAACTTTAACATCAGACCTGAATTGTAGCCTGGATGGAGCTTGCGGAATCCAGGACAAACGCTCGCATTTTACCCGGATTCCGCAAGCTCCATCCAGGCTACATAAACTTTCTTATATTATGAATCAGTTAAAAATTCGCGTAATCTATTGTTTATTATTAGTCTTATTTATTCTTGCTGCTTGTAATGGTGATAAATCCACTCAATCTTTAGAAAATAAAGAAAATGCCAAGCAAGTTGTCCCAGCAGCAAGTAATGGCACAATGGTCGAAATTCCCTCAGGTCAATTTATTATGGGCAGCAACAAACGGGACGAAAATGGTAAGCAACAGGAATATGGTTTGGTTAATCCTATGTACATGGATGAGCACCCAGAACATAAAGTAGATTTGGGTGCTTATTTATTCGACAAATACGAAGTCACGAACTTGGCGTATAAGCAATTTATTCTAGCGACTAAGCGAGAAGAACCCTTTCAGTGGTCGCAAGACGGATACAACTTGGTCGAGGCAAGATTAAAAGTCACTGACATTGACACTCTTCGCTGGATTGCTGAAGAATATTTCAAACTTGATGTCGATACCACAAAAATGAATAAGGCGCAGCTTTTAGTGGCGATGCAAAAAGATCGGGTATTCAAAGATACGTTACCAGTAACCGGTGTGACATGGTTTGATGCTAGAGACTATTGCCAATGGGCTGGTAAACAGCTGCCGACCGAACAACAGTGGGAAAAAGCAGCGCGAGGTCCAGAGGGATTGGAGTACCCATGGGGAAATCAATGGGATCCACAACGTACCAATACGGGTGATGACAGCAATTGGGAAGATGGTATTGCACCGGTAGGATCTTATCCAGATAACAAGTCGCCTTACGGTGTTTATGACCTATCGGGTAATGTTTGGGAATGGGTAGATGCTTGGTATCAAGCCTACCCAGGGTCAGATTATAGCGTTGACGCGTTTGGGGAAAAAAATAGGGTAATCCGTGGCGGGGGTGGTGGCGTGGGTCATTATGCTCTAAGTGTATTTTATAGAGGCGCGGCGAGATCCTATTCACTACCAGATAAAAGCAACCCAGACGTGGGTTTTCGCTGTGCAAAGGCGAAATAACGAAAATCTACAGCTAGTTTTGCTGTTTACTCATCATAAAATCAGAGTTTCGGCTTAATTTACACCGATCGTAATAATCTTTTCTATTTCCCTCAAATTAAGTATCGAGTTTTTGTCTGCGTAGATTCGGCCATAAATCCCAATTGCGGTGGATATCTAGCTGAAATTAATCACCATTCTGGATAAACCAGACTCCTGTTACTAAGTTAGTTTCATTAAAGTTTGTGATGCTTATGCCGCAAAATAACTTGATGGTGTAGTACTAAGTGAATAAATGGATTTTGCGCGATGAAAAACAATTGGGCACAAGCTCTGCCATTGTCTCTGAAATAGAGCATATGATGCAACGACTTGAAGAAACTGGATGTAAATGAAAGGCTTAAAGTTAAAAAATAGTGAGACCTGCGATCCAACTATTTTAGTGGTGGATGACGAAATCTTTAATCTAGAGATATTAGTAGAATATCTTGAGGATGAAGGTTACGTGGTCGAGTGTGCTTCCAGTGGTGGAGAGGCGCAGGAATTATTATTGGCTAATCCAGACAAATATCACACTATATTATTGGATCGAATGATGCCGGATATTAGCGGCATCAAAGTGATGCAATTCATTCAATCTGTTCCGAAACTGAAATATATTCCCGTTATTATCCAAACCGCCAAGGTCACCAAGTCCGATATACAAGAGGGCCTGGATGCGGGTGTGCTGTATTATCTGAGCAAGCCGTTTTCTCGGGAGACATTATTGTCTATTGTAAATACGGCGGTTGTGGGTCATTTAAATAATGAGGAATTACGCAGCGAAGTAACGGAGTATAAAACGATCCCCATGTCAGGACACTTTGAGTGCCAAACTATTGATCAGGCACGAAATCTCGCCAAGCTGTTAGCGAACGCTTGCCCGAATCCGCAAAAAGTTGTCGTCGGCCTATCAGAATTAATTATCAATGCTGTCGAACACGGCAACTTAGGCATTGGATATGAGGCGAAAACGGAATTGCTTGCTCAAGGTAAATGGGGATCGGAAATTGATCGACGTCTAAGTCTTCCAGGCAATCGTCATAAACAAATAAACGTCAGACTCGAGATTAGAGCCAGCAAAATCGAATTTCGTATCAGTGATTGCGGCACTGGTTTTAATAGTACTGAATATTTGGAAATCAACCCGAATCGAGTAGTAAATATGCACGGTAGAGGCATCGCCATTGCGAAACTAATGAGTTTCGATGAGCTTGAGTTTAACTCGGTAGGCAATGAAGTATTGGCTGTGGTTAGACGAAAATCTTAGGATAGTGGAATTGAGATATGAATAGTGTTGGCAATCTAGCATTAGTAAACGAAAAACCTGCATGTGTTTTGGTGGTTGATGATGACAGTATGTTGCGCACACTCATTCGCGTAAAGCTTAGTAAATCAGGATATTCGGTGTTAGAAGCGGAACAAGGCCAGCAAGCGATTGAAATGTTTAATCAAGAGCAACCTGATATTGTGCTAATGGACGCCAATATGCCGGGTATGAATGGATTTGAGGCTACTGCTGCTATTAAGCAAACTGAAAAAGGTACGAATATTCCCATTTTAATGGTGAGTGGCTTGGAGGATGATGAGTCAGTCGACAGGGCTTTTAGTGTGGGTGCAACAGAATATATCACCAAACCTATTTGCTGGCCGCTTTTAATGCATCGACTGGCCAATATTTGTGCGGCGATCACAACAGAAACCAAAATTATTCAAGCTAAACTCGATGCCGACAGAGCGAATCAATCAAAATCCGAATTTTTAGCAAATATGTCCCATGAATTACGTACACCCATGCACGCTATTTTAAGTTTTGCCACCATGGGCCTGGAAAAATACCAGACTGCTCCTGCAGAGAAAATTAACCGTTACTTTAGCCGAATTGATGAGAGTGGCAATCGATTATTGTTACTTTTAAACGACCTTTTGGATCTATCTAAATTAGAAGCCGGTGCAATGGGTATGAACATTGCTTGTCACGATATGGCTGAAACCGTTGAAATGGTGAGAGCAGAGTTGAGCGGCCTAATCAGCGCGCGGAAAATTCAATTAGCAATACAAACACCTACAGTGGTTACGAGTGCAGAATATGATTGCGACAAAATTTTTCAAGTCATTAGAAATTTGTTATCGAATGCGATTAAGTTTACTTCGGAAGGTAAGTCGATATTTGTAGAGTTTTCCGATACTCACATAGAAATTGACCAGAGAACGGTAGTAGCCTTGAAGCTTTCTGTTGTTGATCAGGGCGTAGGTATACCGGAAAACGAGTTGGTTCAGGTATTCGACAAGTTCGTACAGTCCAGTAAGACCAAAACCGGGGCCGGTGGCACAGGCCTGGGTCTGGCAATTAGTAAACAAATTATAGAATGCCATAATGGGCAGATTTATGCGGAAAACAATGAATATGGTGGAGTAAGTTTTCATTTCGTTATTCCACTTAAGCAAAAATTTGGCAATTAGATTTAACCACTTGATGATCGATTTGGATATCAAGGGTATTTGGAGAAAGCCGTATGAGTGCAAAAAGCAAAGTGCTTGTTGTGGATGATGAGCCCTTTAACCGTGAAATAATGCAGGATATTTTAGAACCGGAATACGAGGTGAGTTATGTCGCTTCCGGGCAGGAATGTCTGGATATTGTTGATAAATTGCAACCAGGTTTGATTTTACTTGATATTAGTATGCCTGGAATGAGTGGTTATGAGGTATGTAAGAGGCTAAAAAATGAGTCGGATTCCAGAGATATTCCCATTACATTCGTATCTGCACTGGATACCTTGGCTGAGCGTCTGGCTGGCTATGAGGTGGGTGGCGATGATTACATCACAAAACCATTTGAAGCCAAAGAATTAATCAATAAGGTAAATATCGCGATAAAGATAAGAGAGGCCCAAAAATCCCTCAAGGAACAGGCAGATTTTGCTACGTCCACTGCCATGAATGCCATAAGCAATTCGGGTGAATTGGGTACAGTTTTACAATTTTTAGGACAAAGCTTTAGTTGTGACGATCATGAAAGCCTCACTCAGTTAACCATTGATTCAATGTTATCCTATGGCCTTAGAACAACGGTCCAGCTTCGCAGTGGCAAAACGGTAATTACAAAAAGCAGTGATGGAAGTTTGAATCCTTTGGAATCCACCGTAATGACACGTCTATGCCAAGAAGATCGTATTATTGATATGGGGCAAAGAACCATCATAAATTATCCACATATTTCTGTTCTCATTAAGGGTATGCCCATGGATGACGCAGAAAAATATGGCCGTATTAAGGACAATATTGCATTATTGGTTGAAGGCGCCAATGCCCGAATAAAGGCAATAGATGTTCAGTTAAATTTAGATCGGCAGCGCAATGGATTGGTTCGAATGGTAGAAAGCACCCAGAATACCTTAGAAAGAGTCGCTACAAAGTACGAACAAAACAAGATAAAAAGTATGGGCATACTCGCGGAATTGGTGTCCAATGTAGAAAAATCATTTTCCTGGTTGGGTCTTTCAGAAGATCAGGAAAACCAGTTCATGCGAATGGTGAATAAATCCATTCAAGAGACCATTGATTTGTATCACGATGGTTTAGAAATCGATGCAGGTGTGTCCGAAGTCATGTCGGAAGTGGAAAATATAATGAATGAATTCGATATTTAGCTGTCTACTTTCTTCAAAACGTATTGTTTAGATTGGTGTTTCTTAGTTTGTTTTATTTTCGCCTTGCGATACCTTTAATAAAACTCGATCTAGACCTTTTGCCGTTAATAATCGCTTTAAAATGGCAAAGAGATACGTAGGAAATGTCACGTAGTAGCGAGTCTTGGGATTCGGACTTTCAATGGCATGGACAAGTTTGATTAAGACAGCCTCTGGTGTCAGTGTGAATGGGGCAACGGGTCCGGATTTAACCAAACGATTAATCATTGTTTGGTAAGTGTTTTTATGCGGGCTTTGTTCTGAATTAATGTATTGTTTAAAAGCGGCATAGGAGTTCGCACGAAACTTACTTACAATTGGGCCGGGTTCAATGAGACAGATCTTAATTTCAGTGTTTATCAACTCGAGTCGTAAAGTGTCGGTAATGGCTTCTAAGGCAAATTTACTGGCGTTATACGCACCGCGAAAGGGTAACACGACCAAACCTAATACAGAGCTGTTTTGAATGATTCGGCCCTGGCCTTGTTTTCGCATAATTGGAATGACAAGGTTTGTCAGCTCTAGTGTGCCGAATAAATTGGTTTCGAATTGTGCACGAAGGGCATTACGTGAAAGGTCTTCGACTGCACCTACCAGACCGAAGGCGGCGTTGTTAAATAAAACATCAATTTTGCCTTGAGTTTTTTTCAAGGTGTTGTTTAAGGCATTTTTAATAGAGTTGGAATCACACAAGTCGAGCTGTTCGCTTTCTAAATCGTTAGCTTTCAGCATATCTACATCAGTCGATTTGCGTGCAGTGGCTATAACACGGTATCCGCGTTTTTTAAGTCCGATCGCGGCGTGTAGGCCAATACCGCTGGAACAACCCGTAATTAAGATTACTTTGTTGTGCGTACTCAATGGATAATGTAAACCTATATTAAATAGTTGTGAATCAATAACAGTATGACAAAAATTGGATTTATTGGCTACAGTTGATAATGGTACAAACTAATTGGCTGACTTGAGGAAAATACAGTAATGGAACGATTGGCACAATTAAAAGCTTGGTTAAGCGACAACCTGAATATGGAAAATTACAAGCTTACACCGGCAAGTAGCGATGCCAGCTTTAGACGTTACTTTCGTGTGGAATCAAATGGTGAGACGCTGATTGTTATGGATGCGCCACCACCTCAGGAAGACACTAGACCCTTTGTAAAGGTAGCCAGACAATTGGCGAGATTAGGCTTAAATGTGCCGATTATAAAGGCCTCCAATGAAGAACAAGGCTATTTGTTAATTACTGACCTAGGTGATCAACAGTATTTAGATCACTTGAACGAAGACAGTGTTGACAAACTTTATGGCGACGCCATGCAGGCGTTATTGCTAATACAAAAGGGTGGTAGGGCTGAAATTGAAGCCTTGCCAGCTTATAATCATGCCTTGTTGATGCAAGAGATGGAATTGTTTAGAGAGTGGTTTCTAAAAGGCCATATAGGTCTCAGTTTAACATCTCAAGAAGAAGGTATGTTAGATACTGTATTTGAACTATTGGCGCAATCGGCATTGGGTCAACCCCAAGTATTGGTTCATAGAGATTACCACTCTCGTAATCTAATGCTAACCGCTGAAAACAATCCTGGGATTTTGGATTTTCAAGACGCGGTTGTAGGACCTGTCACGTATGATCTTGTATCACTTTTAAAAGACTGTTATATAAAATGGCCAACACATAAAGTAAATGCCTGGGCTCTTGATTATATGCAGCAGGCTTCAAATAGTAATATAATGAATTCGATCCCAAATGATGAATTTATCAAGTGGTTTGACTTTATGGGTGTACAGCGTCATCTAAAAGCTACGGGAATCTTTGCCAGACTCAACAAAAGGGACAACAAACCGACATACCTTAATGATATTCCTAGGACCATGTCTTACGTAATCGATGTTAGTCAAAAGTACACGGAGCTAAAGCCGTTGATTGTATTTTTACAGGAAAGAACCCCTAAACTATTTGAACCTGAAAGTAAGACAAAATGAAAGCAATGATATTAGCCGCGGGTCGTGGAGAACGTATGCGACCCTTGACGGACAATATACCCAAGCCACTTTTGGTTGTTCGAGGCAAACCACTAATTCAATACCATATTGAGGCATTGGTTCAAGCTGGGATTACGCAAATTGTGATAAATCACGCTTGGCTGGGCGAAAAGATTGAATCAGCACTAGGCAACGGTAGCCATCTGGGGGCAGAAATTAATTATTCTCCTGAGAGCGACAATGTACTTGAAACAGGCGGCGGTATTCAACGGGCATTGCCACTACTTGGTGAGCATCCTTTTGTTGTTGTTAATGGCGATGTTTGGACGGGTTTTTCATATTCGGAATTACCACGAAAAATAGACGCATTGGCCCATCTAGTATTGGTAAATAATCCACCACACAACCCAAAAGGTGATTTTGCCTTCAAGGGTCAATTCTTAAAAAATGAGGGCGATATTAAGTTTACCTATAGCGGTATAGGTGTTTATTCTCCCGTTTTGTTCTCGAATTGTGAGCCAGGGCGCTTTCCGCTGGCACCTTTGCTTATTGAGGCCATGAAAAATGACAAAATTACCGGCGAAATTTATTCTGGATTTTGGATGGACATCGGTACACCGGAACGTCTTAAGCAAATTAATGATAACTAATTCTTATATGCCTATATTGTAATCTTTTAGATCAAGCACTTAGATGTAACAAGCTTAGCTTATAATTAATCAATTATAATCAATGATATACCCCCATTCTTTTTACAATTTACACGAAGATTAATCCTTAAGTATAATGTTTCGTGGTTGACATTTGTGCCTGTAATCTATTTAATAGTTTATGCAGCAATATAGATACTTTCGAAATTCTACAAATAGTAAAAATAATAGTAAGATTGCCACTCACAAGGCATAACTAATTGTGATAAGCTGGTGAAAAATACTAATAACCTTCAATTTTACTGATAATTTGTAGGTGAAATAGTGTGAGAAAAACGCCGCACTTAGCTAGGAATAATCAGGGGTAGTATAATGATAAAAGTGAGTATTGTTGACGATCATGAACTGGTCCGCACAGGTATTATTCGTTTATTAGATGATGTGGCGGATATCGAAGTAGTTGCCGAGGCAGCCAGTGGTGAAGAGGCTGTGCAAATGGTTCGTCAATACCAACCTAATGTTGTGTTAATGGACGTTAACATGCCTGGCATCGGTGGTTTTGAAGCGACTCGTAAACTTATCCAAATGTACCCTGATCTAAAGGTTATCGTTGTTACTATTCATGTAGACGATCCATTTCCCTCTCGTATGCTCCAAGCAGGAGCAATGGGCTATTTAACCAAGGGTTGTGGTGTAGATGAAATTGTTAACGCTATTAAAGAAGTTCATGCCGGACGTCGTTACATCAGTGCCGATGTGGCCCAGCACTTGGCTTTAAAATTAATGCCGGGTGGAGACGAGTCACCTTTTGACACGTTGTCACCGCGCGAGTTACAGGTAATGTTAATGTTAACGCAAGGTACAAAGGTGCAGGAAATATCCGATAAACTGTGCTTGAGTCCAAAAACCGTGAGTACTTATCGCCATCGTTTGTATGACAAGCTTGGAGTAAGTAGCGACGTTGCATTAACCCGATTGGCGATGCGTTACGGTGTTGTGGATGATGCATTAGAAACAGGGATTACTGGTTAGAATTTTTCGTTTGCTCCCGGTGCATTGTTAACCTGCGAAAATTCTAACCCAGTGTCTGTCGCCACGGTGGTCTAGTTTTCACTTCGTTTTATATCCCCCCCTTATCTTAGTCTCAAACTGTTTTATTCAGTTAATTGATTTGATTGAACAATAGTTTGGACCTAGTGTCACATGATATAATGGGTTGCATTATTTATACTCAGTTTGTTACGTGTTGATATTTAAGTGTATGATAATTAACATAAATTCCCTATTTACTAGACGTTTGAAATTTTTATGAATAAAAAAGCATTTCTAAGCATTATCGTCGTTTTATCCTTCTTCAATTTATCAAATACTGCGGCAGAACCGGTAGATTTTTCATTACCCGACCTCAAAGGGACTATAAAGAACCTGTCGGATTACCGAGGCAAATGGGTGGTGGTAAACTACTGGGCAACTTGGTGCCCACCCTGTTTAACTGAGATTCCTGAACTCATTTCCTTTCATGAAACGCACAAAAACAAAGATGCGGTTGTTATCGGCGTCGCTTTGGAAGATATAGAACTGGCAGAACTAAACGAGTTTGTAGAAAGCTATTTTTTGAATTATCCAATATTGCGCAAAAAGCCCGCCGCTAAAAGTAGCCTAGGAATAATTAGTGGCTTACCGACTTCATTTCTAATTTCACCCAAAGGCGAAGTGATTGCAAAGCAAACCGGCGGAGTAACGGCTAAAATGATTGAAGATTTTATTGCCGAGCAGAAACAATCTAAAACTTCAGTAGATTAGAGAATAAGCTGATGACCATAGCTAAAATTCGACACAATAACAGGCAATTAATTTCTGTACTAGTCTTGTTTTTCCTTGCTGTTTTCTATGTTAGCAATCTTTCTGCAGCGAGTGGCCGTGATCCCTACAAGTATTTTTTTGACGAAACATGGGGAGATTTTACAGAGGAGTTGAAAAAGGCAAAAGCGGAGGGTAAGAAAGGTGTCTTGCTATTTTTCGAGCTAGACGAGTGTCCTTTTTGTCACCGTATGAAAGAAACTGTACTGAACCAACCCAAGGTTCAAGAATATTTTAAAAAGCATTTTTTAAATTTCAGTGTTGATATTGAAGGTGATGTGGAAATTGTTAACTTCAAAGGCGAGTCAAAGACTCAAAAAGATTTTGCCTTTAAACAAAACAGGGTCAGAGCAACCCCCGTATTTGCATTTTACGACTTAACAGGAAAAAAGGTGGTGCGTTATACCGGGGCCACTTCCAGTGTGGAAGAGTTTATGTTGTTGGGAGAATATTTTGTTAGTCGTTCATATGAAAAAATGCGCTTCACAAAATACAAACGCTTAAAGAAAACAGCTGCAGAATCATCCTAATAGAGTTGGTTTTACAAGAAAAGATTGTTTTTTTAGTGTATACGGCCTAAAATTATTAAATAACCATATCGCAATAAAACCGTCTCGTTCCCACACTCCCGAGACTGTGAAAGTATCTTCTCGTTCCCACGCTCCTGCGTGGGAACGCATATGGATCTAAATAGTAACTCTTAAACTTGTCCTTGCACGCAGTTCAACATATGGTAATAATAAAAAACATTTGTTTCCGTCTCGTTCCCACGCTCCTGCGTGGGAACGCATATGGAAATAAATAGTATATCGTAAACTTGTCCTTAC
>Ga0316187_10002174_pt1 | contig 17090 bp, 16 predicted proteins | sample CroRivburrow1_MG_FD_204927 | JGI IMG/M metagenome (GOLD analysis project Ga0316187, IMG submission 204927) | Coastal sediment microbial communities from Maine, United States - Cross River worm burrow 1 | ecosystem: Environmental > Aquatic > Marine > Coastal > Sediment | place: USA: Maine... | reverse complement strand
TCTGTCCATTGATCAAAAGGTCGCAGGCTATATTGTTATTGGCGATAAAATAAAAGGGACCAGTGACAGGGCAATCAAGGAATTACAGGGCAAAGGAATCGCAGTCATTATGCTCACAGGCGATAATTACGATACCGCGCAGGCGGTGGCTGGAGAACTCAATCTGGCTGATTTTAAAGCGGGAATGCTCCCTGAGGACAAGTTGAATGAAGTAGCGCGACTTCAGGGAATTGGAAAAGTAGTTGCAATGGCAGGAGATGGGATAAACGATGCCCCGGCCCTGGCGAAAAGTGATGTGGGTATTGCTATGGGCACCGGAACAGACGTAGCCATTGAGAGTGCATCCATTACTTTGGTAAAAGGCGATTTGCATGGTATTGTCAAGGCAAGAAACCTGAGCGAAAAGGTAATGAAGAACATCAAACAGAACCTGTTCTTCGCCCTGGTGTACAATACCCTTGGCGTACCGATTGCTGCGGGAGTTCTCTATCCTTTTTTCGGGATATTGCTTTCCCCGATGATCGCTGCAGCGGCTATGAGTTTTAGCTCTGTTTCAGTCATTGCTAATTCGCTTAGATTAAGAAATGCAGCGATAGATTAAACCCATGATTAAAAGAAAAGACAAAAAAATAAATTTCAGCATTATGAAAAAAAATGTTCTTTACATCGGATTGGCAGTTATCGGAGGCTTGTTGGCCGGATACCTGATTTTTGGAAATAACTCAAATGAAGATTTAGACGATGAACATGACCATAGCCAGGAAATGGTATCGGGCGAAATGTGGACATGTTCAATGCATCCGCAGATCATGCAACCTGAACCGGGTGACTGCCCCATTTGTGGCATGGACCTGATACCTGTTGAATCCGGGGCCGATGGTTTAGCCTTGGGTCAGTTCAAAATGACCAAGAATGCCATGGCGTTGGCCGATATTAGAACCACAACTGTCGGTTCAGGCACCTCTGGTGACAATACGCTAAAACTTTCGGGAACTATTGTGGAAAACGAAAAGGCTATTGCAACCCAGGCGTCTTACTTTGCAGGACGTATAGAAAAACTGTTCATAAATTTTGAGGGGGAGGAAGTCAGAAGCGGACAGCAACTGGCAACCATCTATTCCCCCGAACTTGTTTCCGCACAACAGGAATTGATAACGGCGGCAAGCCTAAAAGAATCCCAACCGGCTTTATACCAGGCCGTTCGAAACAAGCTAAAACTTTGGAAACTAGCCGAAAAACAAATCCAACAGATTGAGCAGTCAGGTCAAGTACTGGAATATTTCCCTATTTATGCAAATGTATCAGGTACGGTTTCCATGATTATGGTAAAAGAGGGGGATTATGTAAAACAAGGGCAACCTTTGTTTAAGCTAGCGAATCTAAGCTCGGTATGGGCAGTTTTTGATGCCTATGAAAATCAGGTTTCGCTTTTAAAGGAAGGCCAAAACATCGACATCATTACCAAGGCCTATCCGGATACCAGGTTCGATGCTAAAATTTCCTTTATAGATCCCGTACTGAATTCGGCGACAAGGACTATAGAGGTCAGGGCAGTTCTGCAAAACCCAAAAGGCCAATTAAAGCCGGGAATGTTTGTGGCCGGCATGATAGGGCTTACATCAAAAATGAAGGATGATATGATCGTGATTCCTGAAAGTGCCGTTCTTTGGACAGGAGAACGCTCGGTGGTCTATATCAAAACTGACCTAGAAAATCCGACTTTTGAAATGCGTGAAATAACTCTGGGAGATATGCTCAATGAAGGGTATGTTGTTTTAAATGGATTACAAAATGGTGATGAGATTGTGACTAACGGAACTTTTACAGTGGATGCTGCGGCCCAACTCAAAGGAAAAAAATCCATGATGAACGAAAAAGCGGAAAAAGTAATGACAGGTCATGAGAGTCATGACTAGGAATTCCCGACTTGATGCGCTCAAAATATTTGAGGTATCTGAGTTTAACTAATCGTAAATAATAGCACTAAAAATTGAAACCCAGCCTAATAACGGGTCCGGAAGTATCTACGTTATACAAAAAGCGGTCCTGTCCGCTACCCGATTCATAATCGAGACTGATAATCCTATATCCTCCTGTGACTTCAAATAGCTTCGAAAATCTATATCCTGCATAAGCCTGTATTTGCCAGGCTAAATCAGATCCAATACCAAATCCCCCGATTTCTCCACGAAATTGGTAATTAAATTTTTTCACATTATTACTTTTTATTCGTGCTATAATCATGGGATCAAACCAGGTTTTGGTGATTGACCTGCTTTGAGATGTGGTTCCTCCTCCAATGGCATTTAAGTTAAGATCCACACCAGATTTAATGGAAGTCAACAACCCACCTAAACCTAATTCGAGCCACGGGGTAACTCTGCGTAAACCCATTATTTCCCATCCAAGTTGTTTGGCAGATATTTCACCGCTATTAATTAAAATCCCCGATTCTACGTCCCTTGAAAGATTCATATAAAGTAAATCTGAGCCAATAGCCCACTTGTCTGATGAGGCTTCTAAGTTTATCATAAACCCCATTTTTAGTTTTCCAAAAATATCGTTGGTGTTGGCATCTACTGGAGCATCTGGTAAAACACCTAACCCTACTGTCCCTTTCATATTAGGAAACAGCATATAAGGCTCAACCAAAAAGGCCCATTTATTTGTTGATGCAACAGAGGTGTTATCTTCCTGTGCCAGGATATCTCCGGAAATCAGGGAGAGTAACATAATTCCAAAAAATATTGTTTTAGGATAACAATTAATTGTTTTCATATTCTTTTTTTTAAAGGGTTATTTTTCCATTGGTAGTTTCATAAGCTCCCTGTCTAATTTATACGTCCATGGCACCCCGGAGTTTTTCCAGCCGTTTTTTAAACGTTGGCCATAGTAGAGATTTTCAGTATCTGAGATAGCATCACCTTCAAAACCGTCCGTAATATTGTACACATTATTAAATCCGGCATCAGCTAATTGATTAACAGCCCAGGCACTTCTTCCTCCGGAACGGCACATCACATAAAGCGTATCAGTTGTTTGAAAGACTTCTTTAATATGTTTTATAAAATCTGGACTGGGTTTTATTGAAAAATGTTGTTTTTCTGCATCCCATTCGTAAGTCTGTATAAAAACAGGGATGTTCCAGGCCATAGCAGCGTGTCCAATGTATATATATTCATCAGGGGTACGTACATCTAGAATTTTAATTTTATCAGGTGCTTGTTTCCAATTTTCATAGGCCTCGCTGGCAGTAACATACAGCCCCAGAGTTGTTTGTTTTTCTATAGGAAGCGCTGTCGTGTTTGCCTGTCCCTGGGTAGGTTGTGTTGTAAAAAGGCTCAAAGAAACAATCAATATTAAAATCGGCGGAATTTGATTAGCTGCCGGCCTATACATATAAATTGGCCTGGCGTCTTTCATGACCAAAATATCCCTTTGATCTTTTGATGTAACCATATCATTTTTCGCAATAAGTTCACATGCTTTAATTTTTTTCTCTGTTTTCATTTTGCATTATTATTTAAAATTTTACTCGCTACTAAATATCCGTTAAACGCTAAACAATTCCTTAAGCTGATTATAGATGATTAGTAAGCCCAATGAGACCTGTACAATTCCAAGAACAGCACCTAGTATAGGTAAAACGATACTCAGGTATTTAAAAATGCGTTTAGTCACGAGCATGGTTACCAGATTTAACAACATGATTCCAACTATGATTGCAGCAATGATCAACTGGCTTTTGGAGTCAGGAAACATACTTAGAAATACAATTATTGTTGCAATACCATAGGGAGTTACAATAGTTGGAAAGGCAAGAGGACTTATCGCCATATTTAGTGAAGGGGTAATAGGATTTGGATCATGAACTTCCGGTGGAGAAAACTGCTTAATGATATCAAGAAGAGCAACTATGAAAATCACGATCCCTCCGGCCATGGCCAGTATAGGAATTGGAATACCGTATTTGCTCAAAATGGTTTCCCCTAATGAACCCGCCAGAAGCAGTGCTATAGATGAATACAGGATTGATCGGAAAGCTATTTTTTTGGTTAATGATGGATCAGCTTTAAGGGTAATCTTTGCAAATGGGGCGATTATTTTAAATGGCCCAAGCATTAAAAAAAGAAAGGTAATTATTTGGGCATATGGAGTCATAATACTTTGTTTAGGTTATGAATATTTTAGCGTATGTATTTTATTAGATTTCACCTTATTTTTGGGTTAACTGTTTTATATCCATTCATTCTAATACGGAGATTCGCAAAACCACTCCAAGAAAAAGAAGAATCCCAAAAACCATGAGTATTATCGACATATAAAGCGAATACCGTGGTCGTGTGAAAAAATGGTTTTTCCTTAACTGTCTTATGGTTGCTTCATTTTCTATGGTCCCCATTAGCAAAGAAATTACCCCTAGGCCAATCAAAAAAAGTCCAATCAATTTAGGGCTTGAAACCGAATGAGAAATCACGCCAGATCCAAGAAACTGCTCTCTTGAATAATCCAGGAACTTATAAATAGTGAATCCAAAACTTATCAGGGAAAGGCCGGTGCGAATCCAGGCCATCAAAGATCGGTCGGCCGCCATAACTGTGCGGGTTACAGCCAGGTCTGTATTAGACTTTGCAGTTACTTGATTATCATCTTTTGACCTTACTACTTTGTTTGTCATCACAGCAAATGTATCTTGCAACCCGGGTTTGTTAACTTTTACATGTTTGGATTTAGTCTGAAAAACAAATAAAAATATCAAGAAAACAAAGTGAGCCTCGGCAGTGCCAAGGCGTCACTAATTTTCGCTTCACTTAATAAAAACTACCCAACTCTACCGCCAGCTGATAAAGGATCAGCGGCATTTGGTAATTTTGCAAGGGTTCTTTTTTTCCATTCTTCTTCCAGCAATTCTCTTGAAGCTTGTTCTAAGAATTCGGGTGCTGCCCATTCATTTACATCAAAATTGTTTTTAATGTAGCCATGGCTAAGCATAAAGTCCTTTCCTATATCAACAGATACTAAATTCTGTGGTGACAAATTTGGAACAATGTCGACACGTCTGATACCTTCATAGGTATCTTCAACGTCACGATAGAAAGTTTGTTTGTCAAGAATGACAGCTGCAGCATGTTTATGCTCATTAGCCCAGCGACCAACCTTGATCATGCCTTTTAAGAATGTTACCACTAATTCTGGGTGTTTTTCAGCCATTTCAACTGTGCAGGTAATAGTCGCCGGCACATTGGCAACCTGAAGTGTCCAGTCTGGATAATGTGATAGATCCTCTATAGATTTAAATTTACCTGTTGTTTCAGAAAGTACACTCAGTACTTTACTCTGGCTGTACATGGCATCAATTGCCCCATTTTCTAAAGCTGTTTCCAATGGACGGAAAGCAAGGTCGCGTTTGTGGTCTCGTTTTAGCCAAAGTTCTGATGGGTTTTCCATAGGTGGTCCCATCATATCAGGCTTATCGTACCAGTCATCCGGATAAGGAAATTCCACTATTTCCACGTCATCCCGGGTCATTCCATTTACACGAAGCATTAGTTCAATACCTTGTTCTTCCTGGATTCCCCACCAGTCGGTTTTAATTTTATTCTGGCTGCGTGAAAGACCAATCTTCTTGCCTTTTAGGTCAGCCATAGTATAAATATCATCTCTTGAACGCACCATCATTACACCACCTTCATATACTTGAGTTACACCAAGAAGTTTCGTTCTTCTAATGTCGGCATGAACATGAACCGGGGGAAACAAACCGCCAAAACGAATTAAATTATCCATATTATGAACATAGTGTGGGTACCAATTGTTTTCTTCACGAGCACGCATATATTGATAATTCACTCCTATTTTTTTAAATTCACTTTTGGTCCATCCCAATTCCTGATCCACATTACTTGCCGATATTAAGGGACAATTTGTGTAATACACCTCGTTCCAATCTAAGGGAACAGTTTCGAGTTTTCCTAATTTTTTAGCTTCCGCCATGATTTCATCCATGTTTGGAGCGGTTCTTTTAAGTTGAGTTGCCATGATTTTAAGAATTATTTGATTTTATGAGTATGATTTTTGAAAAGAAATAATATGTCTATTTCTCGTTTTTTTCTTCTTTTTGAATAGTCACATGAGATTTATTATCCATTTTGGTTTTCTTCAGCTTTGAAGGGTCAGATTGTTTATCCTTTTCATTTAATTTTTTCCATTCTTCGTAGAGGTCTGTCCCCTTACCGCAAGCGCAAGAAGGTCCGTCACTTTTATTTTTCATAATTCAGTGAGTTACAGTTTTATGGGTCCTATTAAAAAGGACATATAAATTTACGACGGATACATGCCAAATAAAATACCTATAAATAGGTATTTTTTCTTAAACAAAAACAATACAAATATTCGTTAAAAATTTGATAAACAATATATTAGAAACCCATTGAAGACATTTTAATCAGGCCTGAATTTTGATGAAAGATGCGTTGGGTTAAATTCGAATCTGAGTCCTGAGCCCTCCAATAAATGCATTCTTAAATCGTTCCCTAAACGGATTAATGTATTGTAAATCTGCGCTTATGTAAAGCCAGGGGGTTATAGCATACGTATAGAATATTTCCAGACCGGACTCATCTGTTATGGATACCAAAGGGTTAAAAGAATCCTCAAGCACATCGCTCAGGTTATAATAAAAATAGCCCACCCCAAAACTGTCCTGATGGCGTCCAAAAAATAAGGGTCTTCCTCCAATTCCCACCACAACGGATGATTTTACATAATTGGGATTTCCATCCGCGATTCCTGCCTTAAAAGAGAGTCCCCAGGCTGCATCAGGGTGTTCGCTGCTTTCTTGTAAATTATGTTTAAACTGTACATTAATGTTGAAGGCTCCAGTCTTGGTAGAAGTATTAATAACGCCACCACCCAGGGTGGAATAATCTGTTCCCTCAGCCGTACTATAGAAACCGGTGATACCGTAAGATGTCCTGCGACCGGCCAGCTTGGTGACTGCTGTTGCATTGGCTCCAATGGTTACCCCGTCTTTGAACAGATCCCCCGGAAAATAATCATTAGTGCGGTCGTTGGGGTCAAAAACAATTGCAGTTAAGGTAACAGGCTCTAAATTAATGGAAGTGATTGCCCCCATAAAAACCACAGGAATCAACCCACTCGGCGGTGCAACAAGGACGACATTCATAAACCGATCCACCCCCCAACCACCGTAGAAAGGGTCTGACGCATATACGTCAATGGGATTAAATTTACCTATGGAAATACGGTGTCCATTTCCTATCTTCTGGGTATAGTTGATGGATGTAGCTACCAGCTGGGTAGGGGAATCAGAAGGTAAGAAAAGTGCCGTATTTACAGCAAAGATTGTACCTCCTGGATTGGTTTGTGCTGCACCATGTCTGTATTCCAGATGAAAATTAAAATTCCCGCCTTTCCACAGACGCATCTTATCCGTTTCCAAATTAATTAATGCGTTTACTTTCCCACCGTAATCAAAACTTTTTTGTCCGGTTCCTGCAATTAATCCCTGATATGTAGAGCTATACCTTAAGTCAAAATTAATACCTCTGTTTTCAAGAAGAGAACGTGCTCCCCACCAGTCTCCCGTGATATATTTTTGTTCAAAGAAATTTTCATTGCCTGCTATCTTCTTTACAGTATCAATTTGTATTTCTGAAGATTGATTTGAGCCATTTGAGATGGTGTTGGATTGCCCAAATAATAAAATTGGATGTAGTAACACCATTAACACAACAATGTGTGTAAAAAATATTTTTAAAATGATGCCCCTTTTCAGTTTCATTAATTCATTTTTAAAGAAGTGGCAAATAAATAGTTATACTATCTGAAGTTGTTTTTATCGGATAATTAAAAAGTTATTTAATAACATTACCATAAAATCGCTATTCAAGGGAATATTTTGAAATATCAGTAAACAGTTCAACTTCATTATTTTGAACTTTCATAAGCGATTTTAATTCTTCAGCGGTTCTGATCCGGCGGGCTTCAATTTCAACAAGACCTTTTTTGAAACTGTTTATCCGATATTTGAAATTATCCTGATCTGTCATTTCACATAAAACAATATGATTGGTCAGATCATCGCTCTCCTGCTTGCACTCCATACAAAAACCATAGATTACGGTTACTCCATTTACAATTTCCTGTGATATCCATTGTGTCTCGCCATACCCACCAAATTCATTAAACCATGTCATACACCATCGCTTGCTATCTTCACGCCATCCTGCTACACACACTTTAGAAGTGTCGTCATGAAAGCCGCTACCCGGAGGTGTTTTTAGCCCTTCTTCGGTCCCAATCGAGGAATGTTTTTCAAATGCAATTGGCCAGTTAAATATAATTTCACGCTGAAACTCGCCGTTCTTTGTTATTTTCCCCAGCCAGCTCCCACCAAAATAACTTCGAAATAACTTTGCAGTTAATTCTGCCATTGCGTTCGGTTTTAAGGATATAAATTGTATTCTAAATTATTCAATACTTATACAGTAAACAATACCTACTAATGAGTATTTTCATATCTTTAGGTACTTTACTAATAAGTCAATTTTAGGGATGCCAGAATCACCTTATAGCTACAGTATTTACCACGATTTTATTGAGTCTTATTTGCCCTCGGGCTTTCTAAATATTGACTCCAATGATCCCATCATGCGTAAATTGGAAAGGTTGATGGAGGAAAACGATCAAATGCTTATAGTAATGGATCTTACTCAAACTAAGATTATTTTTACCAGTAAGCGCAGTATGGCAATGGTAGGCATTGCACCCGCTAAGAATGACCCTTTAAAAATGATGAGCAAGGTACATCCTGAAGATCTTCATAGGTTTGGTTTAGGGAGGGCTAAATTACTGGATTTGGATAAAGATCTTTTTATAGCCCATAAGGGAGCAGCATTTTTATCTACCAATATTAGAATGCTAAAACCGGATCAGGAATATGCAAACCATCTTTTTCAATGCTATATGTTTTTTAGTCCAATTCCACATAAATCTGTTTATTACCTTCAGGTAAACACAAATATTGATTGGTTTACAATGCATAGGGATGCTTTTCATTATTATGTTGGTGATGATGTTTCTTTGTTTCGTTTTCCTAATGATGAATTATTGAATATGGGTCATCATTTAACACATCGGGAGTTTGAGATAATTAAAATGATATCTAAAGGTCTGAGCAGTGATCAAATTGCTGAAAAAATATTTGTGAGTGTACATACTGTGAATACCCATCGCAGAAATATTCTGGGCAAAACTGGAAAGCCGCATATATCTGATGTTATTTTTGACCTGATGGGACAGGGGCTGCTTTAAAAATTATAAGGAGACGCTTGCGGATATTTATAATGATTAAAAGGTATCCATAAAAAAACCGCCCTGTTAAAAAGAGCGGTTTTTGATATACAATTTCAAATTCTTACATCATTCCCGGCATTCCTCCGCCACCCATTGGTGGTCCGGCGGGTGCTTCTTCCTTGATGTCGGTTAAAGCACATTCTGTAGTCAGAATCATGCCTGCAACAGAAGCCGCATTTTCCAGTGCTATCCTGGTTACTTTGGCAGGATCTATGATTCCGGCTTCGAGCATGTTCACATAGGTCTCGGATTTTGCATCATAACCAAAATCACCCTTACCATCAAGTACTTTTGCCACCACTACAGAACCTTCTCCACCTGCATTTTCTACAATGGTTCGCATTGGAGCTTCTATGGCCCTTGCTACAATTTGCAGCCCTGTTTCTTCATCTGAATTTTCTACAGACACTTTAGCAAGAACAGATTTGGCCCTGATAAATGCCACACCGCCACCGGCAACAATACCTTCTTCAACCGCCGCTCTTGTGGCATGAAGCGCATCGTCTACACGGTCTTTCTTTTCCTTCATCTCTACTTCAGAGGCTGCACCAACATAAAGCACGGCTACTCCTCCGGCCAATTTAGCCAAACGTTCCTGAAGCTTTTCTTTGTCATAATCAGAAGTAGTAGTCTCAATCTGAGATTTAATTTGATTAACTCTTGTCTTTATGTTTTTAGCTACTCCGGCTCCGTTGACAATAGTTGTATTATCCTTGTCAATGGTTACTTTTTCGCAACTTCCCAACATATCTAAGGTAGTATTTTCAAGAGAAAAACCTCTTTCTTCTGAAATTACAGTACCATTGGTTAATATAGCTATATCTTCAAGCATAGCCTTTCTTCGATCACCGAATCCAGGTGCTTTTACTGCAGCTATTTTTAAGGAACCTCTTAATTTGTTGACTACCAAAGTAGCCAATGCTTCCCCATCCACATCTTCAGAAATAATCAATAGCGGTTTTCCGGATTGTGCTACCGGTTCCAGAACTGGCAACAGGTCTTTCATTGTTGAGATCTTTTTGTCAAACAACAATATATAAGGGTTTTCTAGGTTTGCAATCATCTTATCCGAATCGGTGACAAAATAAGGAGAAAGATATCCCCTGTCGAATTGCATCCCTTCAACAACGTCTACATAAGTATCTGTTCCTTTTGCTTCTTCAACGGTTATAACACCTTCTTTACCAACTTTTCCGAAAGCCTGTGCAATAAGCTCACCAATAGTTTCATCATTATTAGATGAAATAGTAGCCACTTGTTTAATTTTTTCTGAGGAATCGCCTACTTTTTTTGCCTGTTTTGCCAGGTTTTCAACAATGGCATCAACGGCCTTGTCTATTCCTCTTTTAAGATCCATTGGATTAGCACCTGCAGCAACATTTTTAAGGCCTTCCTTAACAATAGCCTGAGCTAGTACTGTAGCCGTAGTAGTTCCGTCACCAGCAAGATCATTGGTTTTAGAAGCGACTTCTTTTACCATTTGCGCCCCCATATTTTCCAAAGCATCTGCCAATTCTATTTCCTTAGCTACGGTAACCCCATCTTTAGTTACGATAGGAGCCCCAAACGATTTGCTTACAATTACGTTTCTTCCCTTAGGTCCTAAGGTTACTTTTACTGCATTGGCCAGAGCGTCAACGCCTCTTCTTAGACCATCCCGTGCTTCAATATCAAACTTTATATCTTTTGCCATTTTCTAGTATTAATTTTCAGTTATTATATAATTGCTAAAATGTCGCTTTCTCTCATCATAAGATAATCGGATCCGTCAAGCTTAAGCTCGGTACCGGCATATTTTCCATAAAGTACCGTATCTCCGACTTTTACTGTCACTTTATCATCCTTAGTACCCGGGCCAACTGCCACAACTTTCCCTTTTTGTGGTTTTTCCTTGGCAGTATCCGGAATATATATCCCCGATGCCGTTTTAGTCTCCGCTGCCATAGGCTCAATTAGGACCCTGTCGGCAAGTGGTTTAATGTTTACTTTAGCCATATTATATAGTTTTTAGTTTATAAATTTCTTCTTCTATTGGGCAGAAATTATGCCATTTCTTAAAAACTGACATAATGTTAAAATAAAAATGCCAGCTTGTCATTTATGCTGGCATTTGAATATATTTCCTTGCTGTTTTCTATTGAATCGTATCTAAAGGATTACTATTGTCAGGTGCAGGTACTTCCTCAGGAACAGTTTCGGGAACCACATTTTCTATGTCATCACCTTGTAGTAATTTAGATTCGGCTTCCCCAAAATTTCCTTTTAGTGCTACATTGGATAATAGAATAAGAACTATCAATAGCGTAGCTAAAGTCCAGGTACTTTTATCCAGGAAATCACCAGTTTTTTTTACACCCCCAACAATTTGAGTTCCTCCTCCACCAAATGAAGAAGATAATCCGCCTCCCTTAGGGTTTTGCACCATAATAACCAATATCAGCAGTAAACAAACCACTATGATAAGGACCAAAAAGATTGAAAATGTGCTCATTTATTTTGTATTTTCTTGCTGTAGCTTTCGTACTGCTTTTATTCGGTTTGCAAAGAAACTACTTTTTTCTGGATATTTCAAACTTAAAATCTTATATGCCTGAATGGCTTTTTTATACTTTTTTTGCTCCAGATAAACCTTCGCCAGTGTTTCAGTCATCAACTCATTTTTGTCAAGCGTAGTTGATTCTTTAATGTTAACGTTTGAAGTCAGATTTTCCGTTGGGACTATCCTGGGCTTGTTTTCTATAAACTTGTCTATTAACTCAAATTTTTTCTTTTTCAGGATGTCCTCCTCCAATGGAAAAGGAATATTCTCCATTTCTACGTCTTCATATTTTTCCTTCGTCCTTTTTATTGATTTAAATGAAGTAAGCTGCAGCCATTCCCCAAAAGAATGTTTCTCTCGTTTTGTAAATGGGAGGGGTTTGCCGAGTTCTAACTCTTCCTCTGCCTTTTTTTCGGCAGCTATGAATTTATCTACTTCAGGATCCTTTGATGAAAAAAGTAAAGGATCAAGGATGTTATCTGCATCCTTGGCACTCTGTGGTAAAGGATGATCCTGTGAATCATCAATAAGGTGAGTATCGATATCCAGGTTAGGTTCAACTTCTTCGGAGAGGATCTCCTTGTCAGCCAGGGGTAAGGTTTTACCGGAAATAGTGTCCGCAATTGAATTTTGAAGAAATACTTCAGAGGTAATAAAATCAAAAAGTATATCCCTGTCTGCGGTGTAAGCCGCCGTAACTTTTAGTGCGTTATTATACTTAAAGCTATTTAGATTCTTGAGTCCTTTTAAATGAAGTGCGCGGGCAGCCTGAAAGTACGGATATTCATTTAGGATATCTTCCAATTGATTTGTCTGAACAGGTTCTAATACCTTATCCGGATTCTGTAATAAGAATGTAAAATCTGCTACGTTCATTTCAATTAACTAATAAATCACTATTTTTTGTATCGCCAAAATTAAGGGGCTTCCCTTATATATTTCGAAATGTATTACCAGTCTGCCAGCGATGCATTAAAAATATCCTGGGTTATTCTTTCAAAAATAGCCCCGAGTGCTTCATCTCTAACCGATGAGAATTGTGTATTCGCGTCGTAATCATAAAAAAAAGAAAATCGCTGTTCAAAATCTACATCTTCTTTTGTTCGATTAAAAAAGCGAACATTCACGCCCATGGTTAATCTATTCTGTGCGGCTCGCTGTTGTGCGGTCGCTGTCATTGGAGATATCCGGAATTCTACAATTTCGCCCTCATATATCAAATCTGCGTCTGAATTCCGCAAATCTAAACTTGTTTGGTTAAGAATCAGATCCTGTAATGCCAAAGTAAAATCCCTGTCCAAACCTGGTTCAAAAGTAGATCCCGGGCTTTGGGAAGCATAATTCTGGAAATAATTTACCTGGAATGAGGTGGCTGTACCTACATCACCACCGGTAAAGTTATAAGCTCCACAACCCATTAATAGAAACATCAGGGAGATGCTAAGAATACTGTTAAATGTTTTTTTCAAAAGATATAGTTCAAAGAGTTATCAGAATAGTTCAATTCAAAAAAATTAGTTACAAATCATATTGTTTTATCTTTCTATAAAGTGTTCTTTCAGAAATTCCCAATTCTGCCGCCGCTGCCTTTCGTTTTCCTCTATTTCTTTCCAGTGATTTTTGGATTAATTCAATTTCCTTTTTCTGTAAAGAAAGTGTTTCTTCCTCTTCTATTTCCTCGGCAAAATGATATTTATCTTCCTGTAGTATTTCAGGTTTCGTTTCTATTCTGGCTTCCGGCAGGGGTAAAACTTTTAATGCTTTACTCTTTTCTTCCTCAATATCCTCGATATCTTCCCCATTGGTGCCATATATCTTACGGATTAAATTTTCATTTTCCTCCTGTACTTTAGCTGAATCATTGTTTTGAAGCATTTCCAAAGTAAGTTTTTTGAGATCATTCAGATCTGATTTCATATCAAACAAGACTTTGTAGAGTATCTCTCGTTCGTTGCTAAAGTCATTTTCTTTTTTTTGCCTTCCAATAACGGCGGGAAGATTAGAATTGCTGGCATTTGGCAAATATTCGTTTAAAGTAGATAAACTAATATTTCTTCCCACTTCTAAAACAGATATTTGTTCAGCAACATTTCTTAATTGACGGATATTTCCCGGCCATCTGTATTTCGTGAGAAGTTGTATGGCATCATCCTGAAGCCTTATAGTGGGCATTTTATATTTCTGCCCAAAATCCGAAGCAAATTTTCTGAACAATAAATGAATATCCTCCCTTCGTTCTCTAAGAGGAGGGATATGAATATCTACGGTACTTAATCTATAATATAAATCTTCCCTGAATTTTCCTTCTTTGATGGCCTCTATCATATTCATGTTAGTGGCAGCCACAATGCGAACATTGGTTTTTTGGACCTGAGAAGATCCCACTTTCAGGAATTCCCCATTTTCCAATATTCTGAGTAGTCGCACCTGAGTGGTAAGTGGAAGTTCCCCTACTTCATCCAAAAAGATAGTACCGCCATCTGCAACTTCAAAATACCCCCTTCTGGTTTGGGTTGCGCCGGTAAAGGCCCCTTTTTCATGGCCAAATAGTTCACTATCTATAGTGCCTTCGGGAATGGCCCCGCAATTTACGGCTATATATTTTGCGTGTTTTCTATGGGATAAAGAGTGAATAATTTTTGGTACCGCCTCTTTTCCAACACCACTTTCACCTGTGACCAGGACAGAAATGTCTGTAGGAGCAACCTGAATAGCCTTTTCTAAGGCACGATTGAGCTTTGGATCATTGCCAATAATCTCAAATCGCTGTTTTATTGCCTGTACACTTTCCATGCTTAATTGTTTTCAGAATAACCAACTGCTTTGCCCAATAAAGTGGCAGAGGTGCAATTTTCTACCCGTACCATTACAAATTCTCCAACAGAATAGTTCTCTTTAGGAAAAACCACAACGGTATTTTGAGAATTACGCCCCATCCATTCTAAATCAGATTTTTTGGATGTCCCTTCAATAAGAACTTCTTCAACTTTACCTAAGTGTTGTTTTGTTCTAAGAAAGCTATGCTTTAATTGCAGATCAATAATCTCATTTAATCTTCTTTTTTTTACTTCCTCAGGGATATCGTCAACAAGTTTTCTCGCGGCCATTGTACCAGGCCGTTCGGAATAAGCAAACATAAAACCAAAATCATATTTTACATATTCCATTAAGGATAAAGTATCCCGGTGATCTTCCTCGGTTTCGGTTGGGAAGCCTGTAATCATGTCCTGGCTTATGGCACAATCCGGCAAAATGTTCCTTATATTATTTATTAAATCAAAATACTCTTCCCTGGTGTGCAATCTGTTCATTGCCTTTAAAATTCTGTCGCTTCCACTCTGAACTGGCAGGTGAATGTAATTACAGATATTTTTAAACCTGGCCATGGTTTCAATAACATCAAGGGTCATATCCTGTGGGTTTGAAGTAGAAAAACGAACCCTCATTTTGGGTTGTGCTTGCGCAACCAATTCCAATAAATTGGCAAAATTCACGGCCGTTGCTTTCTGCATTGCTGATGCCGCGTCGAAATCCTTTTTTAAACCTCCGCCATACCATAAATAACTGTCAACATTCTGGCCCAATAAGGTAACTTCCTTAAATCCTTTTTCCCAGAGTTCATTTACTTCATTAACAATTGAATGAGGATCTCTGCTGCGCTCCCTACCCCTTGTAAAGGGAACAACACAAAAAGTACACATATTATCACAGCCACGAGTAATGGATACAAAGGCTGTTACCCCATTTGAATTTAATCTTACCGGGGCCACATCACCGTATGTTTCATCCTTGGAAAGTATAACATTAACGGCATTCCTTCCCTCGTCTACTTCTCGGATAAGATTTGGCAGATCCTTATAAGCATCCGGTCCAACTACCATATCCACAATCTTTTCTTCTTCCAGTAACTTGCTCTTCAGTCTTTCTGCCATACACCCGAGAACACCTACTCTCATATGGGGCCTTGTCTTCTTTATGGCGTTAAACTTTTCAAGCCTTTTTCTTACAGTCAGCTCCGCTTTTTCCCGAATAGAGCATGTGTTAACCAAAACAAGGTCTGCTTCTTCCAAAGAATTAGTGGTATTAAATCCTTCTTGCGCTAAAATAGAGGCAACAATTTCGCTGTCAGAAAAATTCATTTGACAGCCATAGCTTTCAATGTATAACTTTCTATTTTTTGTTATATTTGAATTAACATATTGATTGTCAATTAATTCGCCATTATATTGATTTGGATTTTTATGGGTATAACTTTGGGTATAAGTCTTTTTTTCGGAAATTTCACCTTCTTCTATATTGCTGATATTTAATCTTTTAGTATTTTTCATATTTTCCATGTGGGTATAACTATTTTTTACCCCCTCTCAACATTATAAGTTATACCCATAAATGGGTATAACCTAAAATGAGGTTACAAATATAAAGAACTTTATGCCAGAATGTCAGGTTTTGAAACATAAAAAAACCACAAAATATATCTGTGGCTCTTTTAATTGCTTATAAATGTGAGGGTGTTATTTCGATTGATAACACAGCACTTCCCACAGATGTAGTTAGGGCAAATATGTAACTAACAATTTATGGTATTATATCACTTATATGGTAAGTTTAATAAATGTAAATTATTGGAATAATATATTTCTTGCTGAATGTGTAACTACGGTTGGTATACATGATGTGCCAACCTTTTGGGAGGCATGGCGAGTCTGCATTTGTTGGTGGTCTTCTATTTAAGTATTATTAGACTGATTTTAAGCCTATTATATTAATTCATTATCTTAGTTTACATAAGTGGGATATGATCAATAACTATATCCCTTTGTTATGTTCAAATATCATTATTAAAAATTTAAAGGTGAAAAGTTTAATTAGATCTAATCCAATCATAAGTTATTTAATAATAACCTTTCTTATTACTTGGTCATTTTGGTTTACTCCAATGATTATAAGCTTACCAAAAGACATCAATCTTGGCATCATTTTAATTGGCGGATTTGGACCGGCAATTTCAGCTTTTATACTTCTGCATATCTGCTCTGCAACTAGAATTAAAATCGAATTAAAATCGCTGTTTTGGTTATTTTCATTTATTGCGATACTTGTAATTGGCATTGCATCTGTTTTTGTAAAAATGGGCAATAGTAATACATGGGACAGGAACTTATGGAATGGA
>Ga0316187_10002173_pt1 | contig 17092 bp, 11 predicted proteins | sample CroRivburrow1_MG_FD_204927 | JGI IMG/M metagenome (GOLD analysis project Ga0316187, IMG submission 204927) | Coastal sediment microbial communities from Maine, United States - Cross River worm burrow 1 | ecosystem: Environmental > Aquatic > Marine > Coastal > Sediment | place: USA: Maine... | reverse complement strand
CGCACCCTGATTCCGGGCGGCACCAAATTTCGTCTCTTGCCATTGGGGTCTGCCATTGTGCCATTGGGGTCAGGCCTTACAATTGCCATTGTGCCATTGGGGTCAGGCCTTACAATTGACATCGCTGTTCGTGACGTTTGTGGTAGGTAGGGCCTGACCCCGATATTTCGGGTGCCATTCGGCTCAAAACGATGATGGGCACGCTCAATATGGCCCGCAGCTACTGTCAAAATTACTATCGACGGCGACGCTATCGGATTTAAAATCTAAACCTTGTGGCGCCAGGGATTCAAATGCCAGATTCGCAAATACTGTTATTGATATTAAGTTGGCTGTCTTACTTCGGCCTGCACTCGCTCCTGGCATCGATATGGGTCAAACAGCACGTCGCCTCACGCTGGCCAGGCGCGATGCCGGGCTATCGATTGGTATTTAATGTTCTCGCGGTGCTGTTGCTGGCAGTGCCACTGGGATTGACCCTGAGTGGGTCGGGACCCTGGATATGGCGCTGGAGTGGCCCCGCCTCCGGTGTCGCGGTTGTGCTTTCGGCGGCTGCGGTTGTGGGCTTCCTGTGGTCGCTCAAATACTACGATGGCAGCGAATTTCTCGGCCTGCGACAATTTAACGAACGCAACACTAGTGTCGACGACCAGGAGCAGTTTCGGCTTTCTCCACTGCATCGTTGGGTGCGCCATCCGTGGTATTTTTTCGCGCTGGTCATCATCTGGACACGCGACATGAATTTGGCAATGTTGATCACGGCGATTTTGATGACACTCTATTTCGTCATCGGCTCACGGCTCGAGGAGCGAAAACTGCTGCGCTACCATGGGGAGATCTATCGCCGTTACCGACGGCGGGTGCCGGGACTGGTGCCGCTGCCGTGGAAATATCTGCGTGACTGTGATGTGCGCGCCCTTGCCGGCGATCGAGAATAGGAAAAACACGGGGGTCAAGGAAAAACACGGGGGTCAGGCCTTACAAACGACATCGCAGCGCCTGGTGATCGTGAAATGTAAGGTCTGACCCCGTTACCCCGCTGACCCCGTTACCCCGCGTTTGTTCGAGTTGGCAACACCCAAAGCCATCGATTTTGCCCGGTTAGATTGTGGCATTCGCTTCAGACCTGGGCCCGAGCAGGAGGCCGGCAGGTAGCGCAAGCTCATCCAGATCAGGGCTTTCGAAATTATCGGCATCGCTGTCGCCGTCCACGGGCTCGAAATTCGACGGATCGCTGTCACCGTCCTCGGGCAAGAACAGTTCCGGCCTGTCATCGTCCTCGGCGGGATAGAAACTCTGCGCCAGGGGCCCGATCGGAGAGCCGGGTTCAGATTGGGCGCTGGCCTCGGACAGGCTCAACAGCAGGAGAGCAACGGAGAGCATTGCAGGCATGATAGTTTCCTCGCTAGCCGGACGACGGCTCAAGATGATTATTTTGCTCAGGTCCAGGTAGGTACGGCGGCTTCGATCTGCTGGATCACCGAGGTGATTGCCGAGATAGAGACGCGCGGCTAGCGACTGCCTGCCGGCCTCGCCTGCGAGTGCGGTAGCTACGGATACGGTGACAGTTGACCGGGTTACCTATCTGATCAGTCGAACCGGTAAACTGTTCACGCAACCCATATTTCGGCCTGAAGGAGGCGCAAAAATTAAATCTGACTGCGATTGCGGGGTCACGATTGCGGGGTCCACGATTGCGGGGTCAGGCCTTACAATTTACACGGGCGTTTCTAACACTTGTGAAATGTAAGGCCTGACCCCTGACCCCCTTTTTTCTTTTTCTTTCGAGGCTTCACTGCGCGCTCAATTTGCGAAAGTAGTCGGCGACCATTTCGCGGTAGTCGTCGGGCAGGTCGGTCGGCTCGGATATAAGCAGTTCAGGTTGCTCGGTATCGGCGAACTGGTTGCGTAGCTTGTATTCCAGTTCCATCAGGGCGCGCAGGGCAATGTCGTACTGCGCGCTGGAAGCGGGGATAGCCTGGTTATCCTGTTCCTGGGCCAATGCCTCGATTTGTGCGAGCACGGGGTCGAGATCGGCGGCAGCGACTCCCTGGTCCCGCAGGCCGCGACCGAGTTCGCGCGTGCGTTCAGCGATGTTCGTGAGTTGGTGTTGCCGAATCGGGTCATCGGTGTTGCCGATTCGGCCCGGGGTGTCGGTGCCCGGGCCGCCGGCTGCGGCGCCCGTCGAGTCCTGGCCGCGCTGATAACGCAATTCCCGCGCCAGGCTGCGCAGTTCCTCGAGCGAGCGCTCGAGTCCGCGGTTGCCCTGTCCGCCGACATTCGCGAGCGCGGTTTCGATGTGCTTGCGGATCTCGCCGATGCCTCTCTGGATTGCGCTTTCGTTGTTGAACGCGTGTTCGCGTTCATCCAGCATCACCATTTGTCGGGTGCGGCCGATGCGATCGTGCAGGCGATGTTCGCGTCCCGCGCGGATTGCCTGCTTGAGCGACTGGTTCGCCTCGGGCTGTTCATCCTTCGCGATGGTCGCGAGGCTGCTGAGGTCACTCTCGAGGTCGGTCAGCGCTGCCGTCAGCGCCTGCTTTTTCTGGTCGAGCTGTTGCAGCTGGGCTTCGAGCCTGGATCCCCATTTTTCGTCCAGTTCGGCCAGGTCTTCTTTGATGTCAGCCTGTTTTCGCTCGGCCAGTTCGGCGCGGCGCAAGCTTTGCTCGACCTTTTCGCTGAATTGTCGCACCCGGCCCTGGTCCAGCAGGCGCCTGGCCTCGTTCAAATCCTGCGCGGCCTGCCGGGCCTCGGCGACACCCCCGGTGCCGTTCGCCGTACCGCCAGCTGTACCGCCAGCTGCGGCCTGGCGCATGGCTTTCGCCGCGTTACGCATCTGCTGGATCGACTGCTGTAGCTGCGGATTCGGTTGCGTGCGCGACAGCCGTTCCAGCTGGCGCGCCATCGCTTCCAGTTCTTCGGCCAGCTCGAGCTGGTTGCGGTTCGAGCCGTTGCCCTGCGCCTGGCCCTGGCGTTGCTGCGCGCGCTCCACTTCCTGCTGCTGGCGGCGCGCAAGCTCACGCAGTTTATCCAGGGTCTCGTCGATCAGTTCGCTCGGCTGGGGTTGCTGTGTGCCGTGCTGCACGGTTTCGTACTGGTGGCGCAGCTTGTCCATTTCAAGCTGAAACAGGTTGGCCAGGTCCTCCGAGCCGGTGTTGCTGCCCGCACCACCGCCACCGCGGTTAGCCTGTGAAACATTGAAATCCCTGAACTCCGAGTCGGCTTTTTGCAGATGCTTTAGCGCAACCTGCGCATCGGTGAGCGCCGGTTCGATCTCGGCCTGCTCCAGTTTCTGCTCAACCTGGCGCATGGCCTCGGTCGCCAGCGGCAACTCCTCGAGGATGACCTTGTAGCTTTCGATTTTCTGGATGAATACACGGCTGTTGAGGCGCCTGACGATCGCCTCCACCCGGTCTCGAATACGCGCCTGCGCCGTGGCGAGCAGCGCCAGGTTGTCCCGGTAGGCGTCGTCGCTGTAGCTATTGCGGTCGCGAATCATGTTGAAGGTGGCCACGACAAACTGGCGTTGCTGTTCCGACAGTTGCCCCTGCTGTTGACCGCCCTGCGCGCCACCACCGCCGCCGCCACCTTGCTGCTCGGCGCGTCGATAGTTGTTACGGAAGGGGCGCACCTGGTAAAAGAAGATGTCGCTGGTCGCGGTCCTGGCGGCGTCGTCCGGCGCAAGGTCCCTGGCGTGGACGTAATAGGAAATCAGGTCGCCAGGCAACAGGCCGAGGTCCTCGAGGTAGACGATATGCTGCGACTCAACCTGCTGGTTGGGGGCCGGCTCAGTCGTCGCCGGCATCAGGTCGATACGCTGCTCGGCCTCGCCGTTCACCGACATGACCAGCTCCAGGTTGGCGATCCCCTGGTCGTCGCTGGCGCGTACTTTCAGCTCCGGTTCCTCGATCATGCTGACCCTGGTGTCGCGGCCGGGGCTGGTGATCGATACGCTCGGAAAGCGGTCGTCGAGCGCGGCGATGCGAAACTCGCCCGAGGCGTCGACCGGAATACCGCTCGCCCGCTGCAGCGTCACCTGGTAGGCGTCGTCCCGCTCCACCCGGACCTCACCGATCCAGCTGTCGTCGTCCGCGGGTCGCAACTCGATTTGTTCGCCAGACGCGAGCTGCAGCGCACCGCCCGGAATTTCGATCGTTGGCTTGATCAGCACTTCCACACGCGTGCCGCGCAGCGCCGTGATATCGCCTGTACCCGCACTGGTTGCGGGCGGCAGCATGGTATAAGCGGGAAAGTTGTAACGCAGGCTGATCGACTCGAGCGCCGGGAATTCGACCACCGCGATACGATGTGTCGGGGTCTGTCGACCCGCGCCGGTGACGTAGTAATCGGTGTCCTGTTCCAGGTTGAACAGAAAGGATTCATAGCCGCCGTCGGCATTGACGGCAGCCATGGTCGTTTGTTGCCAGGTTGCGCCCGCGTCAACCGAGGTGAACAGCAGCACGTCGGCGCCGTCGAAACCGGCGATGCTGGCACTGATTAACTGGTCGGCGCCACGCATGATTTCAATGTCGCCGGGGGCGAGCTCGATGCGATACGGCGACACCTCGCTGGCGCTGGACCAGGGTTGCAGCAATGCCGGTGCGCCCGTGCGCAGAAACCCAGGTGGCCAGGCCACGAGGCCGATGACGACGAGTAATGCCAGCCCGAGTTTCGAGCCGCCAAGCTGTAGTTTGCCGCGTTCGACCGAGTCGCCGAATTCGACCCGTGCACAGGCGTCGATGGCGCGCTCCACCAGCTGATCGACCAGCTGCGGCGATAGTGCCCGGCTATCCTCGCGTCGCGCGTCAACCGCGCTCAGCATGAGCGAGTTCAGGCCCGGCTCGTGCTCTTCCAGGTAGAGCGCGACCAGCACGTCATCTACCTGGCGACGCAATGGGTTGACGCAGAAGTGCAGCACCAGCGCCAGCAGCGCAAGCAGGTTGACGATGCGAAGCAACCAGATCGCGGGCGCGGAAAAATGCCAGGCGTTCAGCAGCCAGGCCGATACCAGCATCAGCCCGGTTGCCAGTGCCAGGGTCCACAGCAGGCCGTTGACGAAAAGGCGCAGCCGCCAGCGCTTGCGTATGCGCTCGATAACGGCGGACAGGGTGGGCCTGTTGCCGGCTTGCAGTTTCCGGGCCGGGGTCAGCAAGGCGAACGGTCCGCTCCCGATGTTGTTGCGCGTCGTATCCATAGTTTCCCCGTTTAGCCTGTCCCCCGGGTGCGCAGCGACTGCCTGATACTGATCCAGTTGGCACACAGGGCCTCGATCAACATCAACGCCAGTGCCGCCAGCAGAATCGCGTACGCCAGCTGTTGCTGCTGTTCGAAGGCGGCAGCCTGTCGATTGTTCAGCACCGTATCCGTGGCGACAGGGTCGGCTGCTGCCATAATTTCTCTCACAAAGCGCTCGAGGTCAAGTGTCTGCTGGTTGGCCTCGTGCGGATCGACGTTCGCTGCCAGCGTGACTTCCGCGCCCGCTCGGGTCGCGTTGTGGACCTGGTAGAAACCGGGCAGCGCGAGTGTCAACAGCGGGGATTGTCGGTTGACGCGGATCTCGGCGGACTGCGGTGACTCGATCAACAGCGGTCCCCGTGTCTCGGCGACGACGACAGCATCGACACCCGTGAGCGCGCGCGCATAACGCATCACGTCGATGATGCTGCCGATTTCGGCTTGATTCGAATAGGATTCGAAGGCGCTGAGATAACGCAGGTCCTGGTGCAGGAAGGGCAGAAAAACAGGCTGCAAGGCGATGTCGTTCCAGAACGTATCCAGCGTCGTGGTCAGCACCTGCACGCGACCCTGTCCCAGCTGCCGCTCCAGCAGCGCGGCGCCACCATCGTTGTAACGCGCCACGACCCGATCGTCCGCGCCCGCTTGCAGGTCGCGATAATTGAATACGCGCGCGCGCGACAGGTCGGCCGTATTGCGTGTACCAAGACCGATGGTGAGCGGGTGTCCGGTTTCGAAGCCCGCCACGCTAAAGGCGCTTGCCTGCTTCGATTCGACGATGCGGCCCGGGCGGCCCGGCAGCAAAAAAGTGGGCCAGTTTTGCTGCGGTGCCGCAGCCGCAATGACCAGTAAACCGCCGCCCGCAGCGACGAAGTCAGCCAGCGCGTCAGCCAGCGTGCCCGGGGGTATAGCAACGTCGTTCATGATAATCAGGGCCCAGGACGGCAGGTCTTCCGCCTTTAGTGCGTCGAAGGCCCTGCGTTCCACCCGGAACACGGGGTTGCGCGCCAGCTCCAGCGCGTTCTGCAGGAAGACCGACTGGTTAGCGCGCGGTTTATCGCCTTCGACAATCAGCAGCGGTAGCTGTTGCCTGCTCGAGTAGACGAAGAAGTAGCGGTTATCGAGCGCCAGCGCATCGTCGCCCAGGCTGACAATGCCGCGCACCAGGTCGTCGCTGACGCTCAAGCCGTCGAACGTTTCGGTAATCGTCGCAGCGGGCGCCAGGCGCAGCGGGCGCCGTTCCAGTACGCGCCCGTCGAGCGTTAGCGTAAGCTGCTGGTCGAGCGGGACGGTCGCACGATTCATGATTTCGACGCGCAGCGCAAACTCGTCGGCCGCGGCGCGCACCGAAGGTTCGATGGTGGCCGCTGTGATCGACGCGTTCGCGGCCCGGGTGATTTTGACCGGCAGGGCCTGCAGATCGATATCCGCGCTAATCCTGGCAACCGTGGATACGGCGGCAGCCTGGAAATCGGAGATCACGAAAATCCGTTTGCGACTGGCGTTGCTGCCCGCGAGCAGGCGCGCCGCCTGTTCGATAGCAAGCGGCAGGTGCGTTGCCCTGAGCCCGGGTGCCTGGCCTTGCAGCGCACCGCGCAGGTCGTCGACGCTGCTGGTCAGGTCGCTGACCAGCTCGGCCTCGTCATCGATCAACAGGATGCCGATGCGATCCTGTGCCTGCTTTTGCTGTACCAGTAGCAGGGCCTGGTCGAGGGCCTGCTGCCAGTGGTCGGCAATGTGCATACTGTAGGAGCGGTCGAGCACGATGATGCTGTCTGCGCGTTCCGGCTCGAGCGTGCCCGGAGCGGTTGCCAAAGGCAGGAACGGTCGTGCGAACGCGAGCACGATCAGCAGTAACAGCAGGCAGCGCAGCAGCAACAGCAGCCAGTGCCTGATCTCGAGGCGTTTTTTCTGGCGCTGCGGAATTTGTTTGAGGAACATCAACGACGGGAAGCGGGCGCCCTGGCCGTGCTGCTTTTGCACCAGGTGGATCAACACCGGCAGGGCCAGCAGGAGCAGGCCGGCCAGGTACAGCGGGTTGATCCAGGCCAGGCCCATCAGCGGGTCCGATTCTGCCGTTCCCGGTCAGACAGGTAGCGCAACAGGATGTTATCGAGCGGCTGGGAAATGTCGGCGAAAATATAATCGATCTGGTTGGCGCCGAAGCATCGCTCGAGTTCGGCCCGGTGATCCCGGATCAGCTGTCGATAGCGGTCTCGATACTGCGAGGTTGCGATTGGCAGGTTGGTGCCCGTTTCCAGGTCTTCCACGCTGGAGACGTCGCCCAGTTCCAGGCTCAACTCCTGCGGGTCGAGCAGGTGGAAAACAATCAGGTCGTTGCCGCGGTAGCGCAGTTGATTGATCGCGCTGAGCAGACGCCTGGGCGTGTCGTACAGATCCGAAATCAGCACCACCAGGCTGCGCCGCCGGAGGGTCAGGGCTATCTTCGCGAACGGTTCGTGGTAACTGCCAGCGCCGCCTGCGCCGAGGTGGTCGAGTGCATGCAACACCGTGTTGAAATGCTTGATCGACGGTGGAATCGTATCGATGATCTTGTTGTCGAAGGTGATCATGCCGATGCGGTCGCGCTGGCGACGCGACAGGTAGGCCAGGCTAGCGGCAATGAATTTTGCGTATTCGAGCTTGGTTACCGGGCCGCTGCCGTAATCCATGGAGCGGGAGACATCGAGCAGCAGGTGCAGGTTGGCATTGTTATCCGCTTCGAATTCCTTGACGAAAAAACGGTCGGTGCGCGCGAACAGTCGCCAGTCGATGCGGCGCACGTCGTCGCCGGGCATGTAGGCGCGATGTTCGGCAAAATCCACCGACATGCCGAGCATCGGCGAACGGTGCAGACCGCTGATGAATCCGTCCACCACGCCACGCGCCACCAGTTCCAGGTTATCGATCCGGGCCAGTACGCCCGGATCGATGAAGCGTTGTCCGGGTAATCCTGACTGCGTCTGTCGTTTTGCTAGCATGATGGCGCCCGCTACATGCCGGAACTCGGCAACGGCACCGCGTCAAGCAGGCGTTCGATGAGTTCGTCGGAGCTTATCTTTTCCGCTTCGGCGTGAAAGTTACGCAATACCCGGTGCCGCAGTACGGGCTTTGCAAGCTGTGCGATATCGTCGAAATCGACGTGGTAGCGGCCGTCGAGCAGCGCGCGTGCCTTGCCGCCGAGCACCAGGTATTGCGCGGCGCGGGTACTGGCGCCGTAGTCGACCCAGTCGCGCACAAAATCGAGTGCCTCGGCGCTGCCCGGGCGACTGCAGCGCACCAGGTTGAGCGCATATTGCGACACCGGCGTGGATACCGGCACCTTGCGCACCAGGCGTTGAAAAGCGAGTATCTCGGTGCCGTTCATGGCGTGTTCGAACGCGATATCACGCAATGAGGTCGTCTGCCGCACCACGTCGAGCTCATCCTCGGCGGATAAATAATCGATCGCGATCTCGAACATGAAGCGATCGAGCTGCGCCTCGGGCAGCGGGTAGGTGCCTTCCAGCTCGATCGGATTCTGTGTCGCAAATACAAAAAACGGCTCTTCCAGCTGGTAGGTTTTGCCCTGCACGGTAACGCGGTGCTCCTGCATCGCTTCCAGTAGCGCGGATTGCGTCTTCGGCGGCGTACGGTTGATCTCATCGGCGAGCACGATGTTGGCGAAAATCGGGCCCGGCAGAAAACTGAGCTCACGTCTGCCGGTGTCCGGGTTTTCCTGCACCAGGTCGGTGCCGGTAATATCGGACGGCATCAAATCCGGCGTGAACTGGATACGTGAAAACCTGAGATCCAGCACCTGCGCGATGGAGTGAATCAGCAGCGTCTTGGCGAGGCCGGGCACGCCGACGATCAGGCTGTTACCGCCGGCCAGTATCGTCAGCATGACCTGCTCCACGACCGCGTCCTGGCCAACGATCAGTTTGCCCAGTTCGCCGCGCAGGCGCGCGTAGCGATCGATCAAATCCTCGGCGAGTGCGATATCGTTTGCGCTTTGCAGCAATTCTGCCCCTTCTGTTTGTTTATCCATTGGTGGATCTCCTGTGCGATACGGGACGCGCCGGGCCGGTCAGCCTGTCGTTATGACCGATCGCTTGCACGAGCTACTGCAGCTCCATGGCGGCGGGCGTCGATGCGCGCAGGGCAAGCAGCAACTCCTGCGCGCGCTGAAAATTAGGTGCGATCTCGAGAGCGTATAGTATCTGCTCGTGCGCGGAAGATCGATTGCCGGCGCGCTCGTAGGCGAGCGCCAACTGGTAGAAGGCTTCCGCCCTGTCGACCGGGTCGAGCGCGAGCAGTGCCCGGCGCGCGCGTGCAACCTGGTCCCAGTTACCCAGCGAGGCCTGGTAACCGGCCAGCTCCTGATGCAGTTCGATCTCGTAAGGATAGATGTAAATCGCGCGCTCCAGCGCCGCCGCCGCCGCCGCGTTGTCGCCGCGTTTTGCGCGTAATTTCGCAAGCTCGAGCAGCGCCGGGTAGTGCTCGGCGTTGATCGCGATCAACTGTTCCAGTTGTGCTTCCGCCTGCGCGTAATTCTCCTGGCGCAGGTAGAGGGTGGCCAAAAACCAGTAACTGCTGTCGTTACCCGCGTACTCGGGGAACAGCTGTTGCGCCCTCTGCAAAAATGACTCGGCCAGTTCCAGCTGGTCCTGGTCGAACAGCAATTGCCCGAGCTCGAGCTGTTCAAAATACTTGTCGGGCAGCGCGGTTTCGACGTTTGGCGGTTGCGACGGTTGCGTGGGCGCATCTTGCGCATTGGCATCGGCATCTTTGCGCAATGCCGCAAGCGCGGTGGCGTAGCGGGTTTGCAGGTAATCGTCGAACGCGGTATCGAGTTCGGCGCTGTCGATTTGCAGTTGCTGCAGCAATACGGCGTCGGGATCTTTGCTGTCCCGGTAGGCGTTCAGGCTTGTCCTGATCACGTCGAACCCCCAGCGCTGCTCGATGAACTCGAACACCAGCGAGGCCTGGAAATAGGAATGGATCACCTGGTCCGGGTAGCTGGGCCGCACGAATCCATTGTCCAACTGGCTGACCGGCAGCAGGCGCCCGTCGAGGTAGGCGAGCAGAAAGTCGGGGCTGACGTCGCCGCCCCAGCCCGGGCGGGCTTTGCGTTCCTCGTAGACCGCGAGACCCTCGGAGAACCAGCGCGGTACGCGATTTCCGCTCATCGATAAGTGGAATACGTGGGCGAGCTCGTGCCACAGCGTGGAGCCCCAGTTGAACTCGCCGCGCGCGCGTGCCGCGGGCGAGTCCATCGCCACCACCGGGCCGAAGCAGACGCCGAGCAGCCCGACGCCGGCCTGGCCGACCGAGCGTACTGAAAAATCGGCATGATCCGGGTACAGCTCGACTCGAATCGGCTCGTCGGGCTGGTGCCGGTAGCGCTTTTGCAGCTGCTGGTAGGCCTGCTCCACGAGGTCATGAATGTACGGTTCGAGCAACGCGTGTTCGTCGCGGTGCAGGACGACGCTGAAATGACTCTGCCCGGTCTGCACGTAGTCATTGAAGGTATCCGCGAGCTGCAGCGTGTTCTTGATCCAGGCATTGTACGGGTCACCAGCGAAGGAGCGCTCCAGGCTGGCGCGGCCGGCCTCGATTTGCCCGAGCCGCAGCTGGTTTATACCCAGCAGCCCGTAGCCTCGCCACGACTGCGGATCGAGCTGCACGGCGCGCTGTGCAAATTTTTCGGCATCGCGGTAGAGCCGGTTTTGCGCCACCAGCTCCGCCAGCGTGGCATAGAAATCGGCGTAGCGCGGATTCAGCGCCAGGACCCGTTGTTCGATCGCTGCGAATTGCCCCGGGTTGCGTTCGAGGTGATCGATCACGCCGAGCAGGGCCAGGGCCTCGAGCGATACCGGGTTGATCTCGAGCGCGAGCTCTGCCTCGCGCCTGGCGTCGCCATATTCCTCCAGCTCGATGAACAGTCGCGCCATGAACACCCGTGTCGGCACCAGGTTGGGGTTGAGCGATAAGGCCCGCAGTGCAGTCGCCACTGCCTCCGACGAGTAATCGAAGTGCTGGCTGCGCGCGAGGCCCAGCAGCGCGCGCGGATCTTTATCGTCGATTGTGAGCAGCTCTTTGAACAGCACCGAGGCCTCCTCGTTATTGTATTTTTCCAGCAGCAACTCGCCCAGTGCGATGCCCGCGTCCAGGTAGGCGGGGTCTTTGCGGCTTGCCTGGTCGTACAGCCGCACCGCGTCCTTGAACAGCTGCGGGTCGGAACGACCGAGGTGGCGCGTGGCGCTAGCGATCGCGAACAGGTCGCGTGCGCTTAAACTCGGCGCAGTCTGATAGGCTTGCCGTATCTCACGCCACAGGCTTTCGGCCTGCTGCCATTCGCCCCGTTGCCGGTGGACTTCGGCGAGATTGAGTTGCGCCAGCAGGCGTCCGGCGCCGGGTAGCTCGAGCGCCTCGCGCAAGCGCGTGGCCGCCGCGTCCAGGTCCCCCGTTTCGAGCCGAAGTTCACCGAGCTCGTTCAGCAGCAGGCTATCGTTCGGTGCCGCGGCAAGTTCGTTTTGTACGCGTTCGATCGCGGCCGGGTAATTGCCGGCCAGGCGTAATTCCTGAACCTGCTCCAGCCGCGGGTCGATGGCGGCGTAACCGAGTTGCGTAAAGCCAAGCAGAATCAGCGCGACCAGTTTTTTCATCTATCCCCCCAGGGCCCTGATTTCGCGGCTGAGCAGCGCGAGATCGACCAGCAATGTTTCCAGCCTGGCGTAATAGTCATCCCGGGGCAGGTTCTCGCGTTGTCGCTTCAACTCGCTGATCGATTGCTCGAGAGCCTGTTTTCGCCGCGTTAATTCGACCATCTGCGCGGATGCGCCGAGCGCGAGCGATGCTGGCTGCTGCAGGAAAACGCGGTTTGCCAGCGCGCCGTCTGCCTCGAACTCGCCCGGTTCCCGGCTGCCTACGCCATCGCCGTTATCGTCCAGCAGCGCGTGTTCGGTCGACAGTTGTTTTTCCTTGTCGTATTCGCGCTGGGTTTCGCGGCGCGCGAACGCGAACGCTTCCAGCATGGACACCCGCTCGTCCTTGTCCGTGTCCGCGCCGGTCGCGGCAAAGGCGGCAACAAAGTAATCACCGAACAGTGTCGCGTAGTACTCGCGGCCACTCGAGGTCGCGGTGATGACAATCCGCTGGTCGCCGGAGAGAGCGTCGATGAACGGTCCGCTGGCGGATGCCGTGTTGACCACAACGACCAGCTGATCCTGCAGCGTGGCCAGGGCTGCGGCGAGATCCGCCGCGGAGATATCGGGACCCGGCAGGTTGAAGGCTGCGCCGTCGGCGCGGGGATTGCCGTGGCCGATCAGGATCACGAAGACGCGGTCACCGGCCTGCGCCCGGGTGCCGATTTCCTGCAACGCCTGCATTATCGTCGGCTTGTCGGAGACGCGATGCGGTTGCGAGACGTCCGGCAATGCCGTCGCGCTCAGCAAGGTGATGTTGCCGGCGTCGATACCGGCCGCGATGGCAGATTGGTACATCTGCGTCGATCTGGTGGCGAACAGGTCGCGATAAGCGTCGATTCCGCCGATACCGTTGATGATCAGCAGGTGATGTTGTAGTGCCTGTGCGAATGGGGTTACGCCCAGCCAGAGCAGCAGGATGGCGCACAGTTTCATGCCAGGCCCCGCCAGCGCCGGTAACTCCACTCGGCACACAACAGGGTAACGAGCAGCACAAACAGGGCTGGCATATCCCATAACTCGAGGCGCAACAGGGTGCGTGAGCCACGCGGATTGTTATCGAGAGCAGCGATCAGTTTGTCCACCTCCGGCGGTCTGAAAAAGGCGCCGCTGGATTGGTCTGCAATCCGGCGTAACAGTTTTTCATCCATCTGTGAATCGAAGAACTCGTCACCGGCGTGGGTTACCAGCAACCGGGTTCCCGCACTGCGGGTCACCTGGTCTGCTTCATCGAGTTCCACGTGCACCTGGTAATCACCGGGTTGCGCCACCCGCAGTTCTCCTTCATAAGCGCCTGGCCGGACCGGGTCTGGTTGCAGCACTAGCACCCGTTCGCTGCCGTCCGGCGCGGTCAGCACGGCGCGCGGTTGTGCCTCGAGCCGGGCGTTGAAATCGGCCTGCAGTACATCGCTACGCAGCCTGATAACGCCCCCGGCATGAATCTTCTGTGCCGACAGGTCCAGGCTCAGGCGCTGCGGCACGCTTTCCACCAGCCAGCGCAGCAGCTGCCGCCACAGCAGTTCGTGGGTCTGATCCTGCAGATCGATTTCGTGATGCATTTGCCAGAGCCATGAATTTTGCACCGCAAACGCGACCACCTTGCCGCGGCCGTAGCGATGCCAGGCCATTGCCACGTAGGGGTCGTCGTGTTCATTCGCCGTGCTGCTCAACAGCAGCGTCGCGCCGGGTTTTATGCGCCGGATCGGGTTGACCATGGTCAGCGGCGGTAGCGTCAGCCAGCGGGCGATCGATTTCTCGCTGCTGTCGTCGATCATCAGGGCAGGGTGCACCGCGGCGGCCGCGCTGGGCTGAATCTTGATCTCGCGGCTGAACTCGGGCTGGGCCTGGTCCGGCATTACCACAGGCGATATGCCGTGCAGCACAGAATCGCGGTGCCCGCCCTCGGTAAAGGCGTGGCGACCCCCGAGCATCAGCAGGCCACCCCCGCGCTCGCTGACAAACTCGACGATCATGTCCTGCTGCTCACGACTCAATAAAGAATTTTCGACACTTCCCAGTATGATGGCGTGATAGGAAAACAGTTCATCGCGGGTGATCGGAAATCCGTTGCGCAGCTCTGTCGTGGACTCGATGCCAACCCGGTAAAACTTGGCGTCGGCGGTTCTGATCAAACCGCTAACGGCGAGGTTGTCGTCGTCGGCAACCGCGCGGCGGACGAATTTCATTTCGAAGCGGGGTTCGCCCTCGTAGTAGAGAACCCGCATTTTGCGGTCGTCCACTGTCAGCATGGCTTGCCGGCTGTTGTTGGCGGTAATTTTCTCATCGGCCATTGTGGTCAGATGAAACTCGAGCCGGCGCGCACCGGCATCTCCGGTAGCGAGTGGAATCCGGATCGACTGTATCCCGGGTTTGAGGCTTATCTGCTGTCGATGCAGGATCTGGCTGTCGTCCTCGATCAACAGTTCAACTGGCGTGCCATCGTAGCCCTGCTGTTTTATGGATACCTCCGCCATCACCCGGCTGCCCTGCATAACCGCGCCCGGCAACTTGATCCCGGTGATTTCGATATCGCGTGCGTAACGGCTTTCGCCGAGGCCGATGCTGTGTACCGGGATGCTTGCCGCTCGCAGCGACAACAGCAAGTCGTCCAGCGGCCCGGTTGGTTTCAGCGCGCCGTCGCTGATGACTACCAGGCCGGCGAGTGGTTCGCCCCGCAGGCTTGCCTGCGCGAAGGCGAGTGCCTGGGCGAGGTCGCTATCGCCATCGTTGAAATCGAGTTCGTCAATGCCGGCGATTGCCTGCGTTGCGGCACCGAATTTAAACAGGCGTACATCGAAGTCTTGCTGCAGGTCGCGCAGCAGCTCGCCGGATTCGGCATCGAACTGCTCACGGATAAAATCGCTACGCGACTCCTGCCCCGGGCCCGCGAGTCCCATACTGAGCGAATTGTCGAGCAAAACGCCGACCACGCCCGCTTGCTGCATCTGCGCCGTGACTTCGAGCAATGGCCGCGACAGGCTGAAGATGATCACGCCAAGCGCCAGGCCGCGCAGCAAAGCGATTGCCATTCGATCCCGGCCGCGCATTTGTGCTCGCAGTTTGAAGTAGCCCAGCGCGACGAAGGCGATTGCTGCGATTGCCAGGGGCAGCAGCGCCAGCTGCCACCAGGGCAGGGCGGTGATGAGCCTGCCCTCGGCAAAATACTCGATGGGGTACTTGAGCAGGAATTCGAACATGCTTCGGCCGGTTCCCGCGCAACCTTAGTGGGTCATGCCGTAGATGACAAAATTGATTCCGATTTCAAAGGCATAGGTCGAAAATTTGAGCGGGTAATCGGGGTTATCCGCCCATTCCCAGGCGTCGCCAAGGTCGGTATTCCAGTTGATCAATACCATCAGGCGGCCGTCATCGTCGAAGATGCCGCGCACGTGCGGCACGATGCCGTCGTACTCGTGGGTTGGCCCGCCGTGTTGCGCCTCCCAGCCCTGGCGGACGTTGGGCACCTGGATGACGCGATCGATGTTGTAAAACACGTTAAAGACGGGATGTTCCGGTGGCACTTCGACAATCGCGCGGTCGGGGAACACCATTTGCATTTGCGTGAGGAACTGATCCCAGGCCCAGCTACCCCAGAAATCGTCGATCACCAGCAAGCCACCGGCCAGCAGATAATTGCGCAACGCCAGCGCCTCCGCCGGCGTCAACGACATCGAGCCGACTTCGACCGCGTACAGCAAAGGAAAGCGGCGTAGCCCGGGGTCGGTCAATTCTACGGCATTGTCCGAACCGTAGGCGTCGACGGCGCTGAGTCGCTGCAACGCCACCAGGAACTGGTGGTCTGCTTTCGGGAAATCGACTGCCCAGCGCCCGCCTTCGTCGTAATCGTCGAACTCCCCGCTATAGATGGCGCGCGTAAAATAGAATTCATGCGAGTTGCCCGGCAGGTCAGTCGTGGGGCTGGCGGCCTGGCGCGGACCGGCCTGTTGCAGTGACTGGGCGATTGCGAGCGCCGGTAGCAGGCAGGCAATCAGCAAAACAGAAAAAGGCTTCGCATGGTTCATGGTATTTCAGTCGGTCCCCTGCAGGCACATTGCGCGCGCTGAATGCGGCGGCCTACTGCGGGGTCAGCACGATATCGAAGCGTCCGAAGAGAATGGTTTCTCCTTTCACGGTCGATTCCTCCAGGAATACCGCCGTGCCGTCTCCGTAGTGTTCCTGCAGGTTCGGATCGTCCTTGAACAGAATGCTGGTATCGAAGTACTCGAAACCCTCCTGGTATACCGTCAGGTGAACATGCCTGGCCCCCATGTAATTTCCCGGTACTACCGATCCGAACTGGTATAGGCCCCTGGCGTCGGTCTCTATAGTGGTGCGGTAGTTCTCGGTGTAATCGCCCTGGCCATCTGCCTGCCGCAGCGATATGCGAATACCACCGAGCGGGGTGCCGTCGATACTGGTTACACGGCCGCGAATATTCATGCGCTGGCCCGGGTCACCGGGTTGCCACAGGTCGATCAGTTTCGATTTTTTACCGGCATCGGGGATAGATGTGCTTGCTTGCGCAATGATTAGATCAGAAGCAAAAACAGACTGGGGAATAGCCAGTGCAGTAGTTGCGATGAATACTGCAAGCCTGATAGCGTGTTTGCACATTTCCAGACCTCGCCTTAATAGTTGGTTTCGAAAAACATATACTATTTATCCTCTCGGCATAAAGCAACGCAGCACTATTTTCGGGATTACGGATTATTACGTATTATTACGTTATTACGGGGTCAGGCCTTACAATTGACATCGCTTTTCCTGATATTTGTGAAATGTAAGGCCTGACCCCGTTATGCGCGTTATGGGTTAAATCAACAGCCGGACAAAGACGATCAACAACCCCGCTGCCAGCAGTGCCGCCTTGAGCGCCGGGTTCTTGAGCGCGATGATCGCGTAAGAGATGCACAGCAGGCCCAGGCACATCTGCGCGAAGCTGAGCAGCGCACCGGGGAGGTCGGTTTCCAGCCTGATCAGTTGTGGGTTGGCGATCATGCCGAGTGGGATCACGTACAGGCCGACGCCGAGCGCCATCGATTTCAACGCCACCTTGAGCCAGTTTTCGTTCGCCATGCCGGCGGCGATGAACACCGCGCCGCAGACCGGCGGCGTGATCGTCGAGATCAACGCATACCAGAACACGAACAAATGGGCCTCGAGCGGTT